>Ga0126342_10017349_pt1 | contig 12458 bp, 14 predicted proteins | sample Cyp1metagenome_FD_92528 | JGI IMG/M metagenome (GOLD analysis project Ga0126342, IMG submission 92528) | Coral microbial communities from Lord Howe Island, Old Settlement Bay, Australia - Cyphastrea 1 metagenome | ecosystem: Host-associated > Invertebrates > Cnidaria > Coral ... | reverse complement strand
CAGGCCAGGGTGGACACAGTAAAACTGGGTCTAACTGGCACTGCGACATTCCGGCCAACTGTATAAAAGAGAGTGTTGCTTCGCAATGGTGGGTGGAGGGGCATGTTGTGAATTAGCATTGTCTGAGTCTACCAAGATCTACCAAGTAGCTTGGAAATTGGCAGGTCGGGATACCTCTGCGCAGCATGCCGAACTCAGAATTTTCTGGTCGCTGGCTTAGGTTGTTGATTGTTTATGTTCCGTGGACAAGATGCCATTTCCCTCATTTACGTTTAAAGACATCGCATTTTTTTTTAGCAAGACATTTCTGGACTCCTTTCCTCATGCTGGAAAATACACCTGGAACGATGGTTGTGATGCCCAGGATCTGGCTCAACCGAGTTTGGTGCAGGGCTGCATTTCGAACCGTGCGCAACTGAAATCGCCCTTGGCATGTTTGAAGTGGCGACATGTGGCGACGGCATGCGACGGCATCAGTATGGCAAACAATGAATCCTCGTAGCATGGGGTTCTCAAATTCGAGATGTCTTCAGTCATGATTCAGAGATTTGACTGTACCGCAATATACTATACTGGCCCCTTCGCCCGATGAAACTATTTGGATGGGCTGGATAAAGCCATGATGATGATTTCAGATGACCAGCAAAGAATAACTTCATCCCAAAGGAAGAACTTTAAACAATGGTCACTTTGGGTCATTTCGTGCAGGTTCTTTGTACCTCGAGAACCGGTGCTGCACGAGCCACGGCATCGAGAGGACAGGGTTGAACCCCCAGCAATGGCCGTGCCCAACGGGTTCTGGATGGTTGTGGCAAACTCGTACAAGCGTCACAATTGTGGCAAGTGATCCGCAGAGGCCATTTGGCCGAACATCTCACGAGATTCATATTGCCCGTTTATTGAATTACAGTACATATGATTATATACACATTCTTTCGTCATGCATGATACGTAGCAATTCGCCCGTGATACTAACCATATGTATATGTCTTCTCTTTTTGGAAGTAGCTTTCCAACCCTGATTCTCATCAACTGCGGAAAAAATCAGCTTTTCATTACAAACTTTATTGAGAGCAAGCCGCCAAGTCCATTTGGCTCACTTGCAAAATATGACGGACATGAACAAGAAAGAAGCCAAGAGCAGATTGATTATATAATATATTCACCCGATTCTCCAGTTTCTCACATGCCTCTTTCGACTCTGTTGCAATGAGGGAAAGGCCAGCCAGTGCTGGGCTGTTATCACTTGCACCTCGAAGAGACAGAAGTTGGAAAAGTACAAAGCAAAGCATGTTAATTTATCATTGACAGTCAGGCATTGATGGCTTTCTCTGATTCGCCTTCGTGATGTTGGCCGGACTGAAGTTTGGCAAGAAGGAGGAGGCCTGACCGAAGCTTGGAAGTTTTCGTTCTGTCGTTTTCTAGTTTTTCACATCACCTGAAGATTAACCTCCTTGGGTCGTTCGAACGATTCAACCAATGTGTTTGGTCGCAAGTGACCAATGATCCAAATGATCCCCCCTTCCCGGAATCGCCACAGGAGAAGGCTGACAAAGGTGACAAAGCCTTGAGCAAGCACTTGCCCAAGGGTTTTTCGTTGTTGACAAATCAGGTGATGCGTTGGACCTAGAGACCTAGAGCATCTAAGAAAGGGTTCAGAAGCTGAAGCCATGACAATTAGATACTGTGAGAGATACAATTGGTCTGTTTTGATTGTTTTGCTAATGATCTAATGAATCTAATGTTTACTTTGCTGGCACTCTTGTGTCAGGAAAGAAAAGAAGAAAGAAAAACGGAAAGAGCAGAAAAAAAGAATCTTGGCACAACTTCCCCATTTTGCAGCCTCGGTAAAGACATCCTTTGGGTCTACCTTTGGCGGCACCGACACTTGCTTTTCTCAGGAAAAAAGGTCTGGGTCTGAGCACTTCGGTGACAGTAGTCCACACTCCATTTCAACCTCGAAGCCTGCAAGTTGATTTGATCCTTGACCAGTGAGGCAAAGAAAGACAAGAAAAACGAAAAGGCACAGACAGACAGCACAGAGCTTTTGTTTGATCTTCGCACGTGGGAAGCATTGCTTCAGTTTTGTTGCTCCAAAATCACATTTTGGCATCAGCTTTTCTAAGATGAACTGGTTTGCCTCTCAATAGTGCATTGCGGCATTGCGGGAATGTCATTCACAGGAGGATGTCTCCGAAGCTTCATCCAATGCACAGGAGCCATGGTTAGGTCCAGTTCTCTGTAAGTATCCTGAGGTGTTCGGACCTACATAGACCATCAGTCTGGAGATTTTTCATCTTGATGCTGCTGACAGGAGTCAGATGAAGAGGAAAAGGCCAAGCCAAAGGCTTGGGCTGCAGCAGACCCTCAACATGTGAATGGAACACTACTTGGTCTAAGAGGGGAACTACTTGGTCTAAGAGGGTCAATCTGAGTGAAAGCTGGGTATGTTGCCATGGTGCTGCAGGACTCAGTCACTGCAAAGCCAAAGGTCAACCAGGTCCAATCGACAGGTGCGCCGAAACCGAATCATGCCTCAAAATGGATATGACGTGATGCTCAAAGGAAACCCATGGGTTTGGCCCAAAAATTGCGGCCTGAAAGGTGATGAGGAAGTAGCCAAAGCGGAGGCTGAAGGGGTTGACGGTGGGAAGCTGTCACTCTGCTGACCATTGGATCCTGCCAGGTGGATTTCTTTGGTTCCATGGGAAAGGAGCGGGAGCTGGGGTGCTCAGATCCAACAGGACAAAAAGCTGCCTCTTCCCTTGGAGAATGAAACAAACATCACCAAGGAAAGATGCTAAGCTGAAGGAGGATCCTGACAAAGTGAAGGCTCATCCTACTTAGACCTAAACCACTCCACCCTTAGTACACGTTGATGGTGAGAGAATCGATGTTCGCGAAAAGTCACTTGAAGTCTGCTGATTTCCATGTCAGTTTCTGTGCTGAAGTATTCACCCCATCTATGGGCAAGAATCCTACACAAGTCTTTTGTTACAGTGTGAAGACCGAAGTGTTTGGATATATTTTCGCCGTGACACTGAATCCATCGTAACCTTGTCAGGTGAGTGAAAAGGAGTACAATCCCTTTCTGCGCGGAGAGGAATCCAATCTCCCAGTAGCCTGGCCTGTTTTGTTCACAAGACCAATGTCCCAGCAATCGCGTGAAGAGGAACTTGCTAAAGCTGCTAAAGTGAAGACGTTGAGGTACCGCAGTCTGCAAGCGCCAGCTCCATTCCTGAGCATCTGCGTCCGGCTGCTCTGAAGTCCATGCAGGCTCACTGCTTCAGTCCCTGCTGCATGTTTGTTGCTGCCAATTTGCTGAGGTGTTGGTCCTGCTTGGGCAAAGAACGATTGGCGGAAGCGGCTAAACAAGCGGCAGGCAGCAGCAATTACAAGTATTTCCACACTAGATGTTTACTATAGCTGCTTGTGATCGAGGGTCTCCTTTTGAACTGGACTGCACATTGTTTCAACAGGCAGATTCCAGGAACGATGAGGCTTGGCCGTTGGTCATTTGTCTCGTATGCTGTGATGGCTCTGCTGAGTTCGCAGGCGAAGCCTCGATCTTCTCCACCTCGCAGGGGACTCAAAGGAAGGTGAATTCGGTGGATGAATCTGTCCGAGGTTCTCCTCCTAGCTACGCTGATGATTTGTATGGAAAGGATTGGAAAGGATTGGAAAGGTAGGATGGAATGGTTTGCTTCAAAGTACATCAGATGGCTGGATTGACCTGACTGACTCTCGAGGCCGCCGGACGGAGCAGGATGAACCATACCAAAAACCGGAGACGTGCCGATCTCAGCTGCATTGCATTGAAGATTATTTTACAATTTTACATGGAAATGCTCCAACATGCTCCAACATGCTCCAACCCTCCCTGCTTAACTTGACGGGCTCCTCAACCTTGTGGCAGTGAGGCTGTCAGATCGCGGTCCAACCGGTGGAGGGTGGAGAGCTGCAAAGAAAGCCTAGAGCTTAGGAGCTTAGACAGATGGTCTCAGAGTGAGTGAATCTGATGGTGGTTTGATTTTTCTTTGAATTCTTCATCCTATCCAGGATGATGACCCCACTTGATCCTCATTGATCCCAATTGATGCCAATTGATCCCAAAGAGCCAATGGAATTGATCTGAATTACTGTAAATCAAATTAGCCAACATGTTTAGGAGATCGATTTAGGATGGTTTGGCAATACACTACGGAGGAAAGGAGATGAGCGATTGCCTGGTCCCGATCGAGGCAGTCACTCGCCGTTCCCCAAGCCGCGGCAAGCGCAGCCGAAGCCGAAGCAAAAGCCGCAGGCGCAGCCGAAGCCGCAGCGCTTCCCGCAAGCGGCAGAGGGCAAGGCTTGGAAGCAGATGCGTCTCGTTGCGCAGATGAAAGCTCTTGCTGTTCCATTCCGGACTTGTAAGCCGGCTGTAAATTCGGCAAAGAGTTTGTGCCGAGCAACATCTCTTTCAAAAGTTGAAAAGTTGGCACTCCGAAGCTAGTGTCCATTGGAAGGTCTGACAGCAGTTCGTAGATTCCTCAGATGTGGAGCAGCAGGGGCGAGTCGTGTCACTATTTTGCCCGTGGCTGCCTACAAACCTATAAGTCAAAGAGTCTTGGAAGAATTTGGACTCTTCCAATTTTTCATGAAGATGTACTGTGGACACTGCTCCAATGCTGTGATACCGTACATGGGCTAGATGGATCCTACTCCACACTGTCCATCATCATCCCATCATCACAATCATCATCGTGCAATCATAATAATAAGAAGACATATCATCATCACCATCATCACAATCATCCGCCATCATCCACCGTCATCCACCATCATCCACCATCATCCACCATCATCCACCATCATCCACCATCATCATCACCACTACCACCACCGCCGCCGCGTCGTTGTCCTCATCGTCCTCATTGTCGTCGTTGTCATCATCGTCGTCGTCGTCGTCGTCGTCGTCGTCATTATCATCAAAGTTATCATCCAAATTAGCATCACCAGCACCAGCACCAGCACCAGCACCAGCACCATCATCATCATCATCATCAGCATCATCATCATCATCATCATCATCAGCATCATCATCATCCTCCTCCTCCTCATCCTCATCCTTTTCATCCTTTTCATCCTTTTCATCCTTTTCATCCTTATCATCGTCGTCATCGCAATTATCGTCATCATCCTTATTATCGTCATCATCCTTGTCATCCTTATTATCGTCATCATCCTTATCATCCTTATTATCGTCATCATCCTTATCATCCTTATTATCGTCATCATCCTTATCATCCTTATTATCGTCATCATCCTTATCATCCTTACCATCCTTACCATCGTCATCATGGCCATCATCGTCATCATGGTCATCATCGTCATCATGGTCATCGTCATCAACCTCCTCCTCCGCTTTCGTCATCGTCAGCGTCATCGTCATCGTCCTCGTCCTCCTCCTCCTCCTCCTCCCCCCCTCGTCATCATCATCATCATCAGCAGCAGCATCATCATCACCATCACCTCAGCACCTCATCAGCAGTTTGCTTCGTTTATCAGCCAGAACCTTTCCGAAACTGATTGTGTGTCTCGATGAGCACTGAGGCATTCCAGCGCAGATGCGCGGGCAGAACGTCGGAAGGAACAGGCGCCCTCGTCAGATTGGAGGGTGCACTCAAAAAACGGAGGTTGTTTGACGTTATATGTATGCCCTGGTTGAAGTTGTTTCAGAATGACTTTTAACTGTAGACATGGTGCATGCATATCAATAAATTACACAGCAAGGCAGCTTCAAGTGCTGGAGTGGAGTCCATGTTTTCTTGTTGGAGTCCATGTTTTCTTGTGATCTTACCTGGCTCGCATTTGAGCCGTGTCTTACAGGTTGCAACAGCGGTGCTGAACCGAGTAAAAAACTCGGAAGCAGCAGATACCGGTGAGGATGATGCCGATGAGGTGCCTTGCTGAGTTTGTGCGTGCTGAAAACTAGACCAACTGCCCACTTTTCTACGAACCCTACTGCTTCTGCCAGATTATTCGGCAGCTAAAGCCTGGGGGCTCAAAGGTTCGCAACATGTCGCAGAAATCGGTGGGCGAATATTAATATTTCGGTTGTGGCTCATACCTGCGATACCAGCCGAATCAACCCACAGGCTTTGTCAGTTTTTTTGTCTAAAACTATCGTTCTTTTGGAGTAAGGGGATTTAAGATGATTTAAGCAATTCTGCCATTCCTGTGTTCTTTCAGCCTGAGGTCAAAGTACGACAAAGCCAACAAATCGGCTGGAACTGATGCAGGACCTGCTGTAGACCTGCACGATGTGGAAGAAGACATCGATCCCAACAAATTGGGAGCTTTGGCGATGGAAGCCATGCTGAGCCAGGAACTTGGTTGACATTTCGGGATGTTGATGGATGTTGCAGCAGACTGCAACAGCATGTGGAGACAAGATCATGCTGTTGCCGCCGTTCATTGCCGTTCATGATATAAAGATACATAGCGAGTATTTCAAGCTCTGCTTTCCTTTATATAGATCGTTGGCAAATGGGCTCTTTCGATCACTCGTTCGTTTTTTTGTTTCATTTTGATTAAGTGCTCAGTAGTCTACAAGCAAACTCCAACAGAATCTTCCTGCAGATGACTTTAGCGGGGTCGAGGCGGCGACATGGCGCGCTACGAGGAGCTAAATCGTCGTTTGGAGAAGCACCAGGCCACTGACATTGTTTGTCCCTTTTTTTCCCATGAAGCAAATGACATCAAATGACCTTACCATAAGACGGGAAGGGGGCAGTCTGCAGTTTTGCAGGCCAGTCTTGCAACTGGCGGTCGGATTCTTAGTACCTCTTGGAATGGACTTGCTCAGAAAGCCCAGAGTATTTCTGAAGCTGATGAACATGACAATGCCTAGACTCATCAACGGCCCAGACTTGCTGGGTATTCCTCAGCTGCGACTTCCTCCCCGAAAGTCGCCTTGGGTCCTTGGGTCCTGTGCACCGTGTGCACATGGTGGCCAGGTGAGGAGGACAAGTCCAATGCCTTCAAACTTCCACCTCCAGAAGAGAAATCAGAGAATGTCAAGGCATCGTCACCACACTTGCTGCAAAGGTAAGACCTTTGTTTTCTACATTCGTTGTTTGTGGAGCACTTGTCACAACTTGTCCTTTGTGCTGGAAAACTGGTGAGAAAATCCACTGCGTCATTGGATACAGGTTCTGGAGCAGGTGGATGCAGCTGGACGAAGCAAAAAGCTTCTGCAGTCCGCTGGGATCCCCAGACATCAAGATATGGGTCTAGTGAAGTCCACCAATGCATCAAATTCCAATGAATTATCACCATCTTTACATCAAATTTCCATCATTTTACCATATTTTACCCATAGAGACTAGGCATTTTTAGGGGTAAATTACAAGAAACTTGTGACAAACCCATAGCTGGTTGACAGTGGTGATGTTTGAACAAAGATCCACTGAAAAGTTGAGAGTCGCACTCCTCAACTTGCTTTGGCCCAAAGGTCCAGTCAACTTCTGTGCACACCAAAGGACGCAACAAAAGAGGCTTGCCGAATTTGTTTTGTTTGAGACCCCTGCATCACCATGTGCCAGTGCAGTGGGCACCAATCTTCAGTGCAATGGGAGGCAATGCCAACGCTGTCCCTGGTGGCAAAGACAAGAAAGGCTCTCAAGGTGCGGTTGAGCAGCGCTTGCACTCCGAAGCCTGCCCTTTGCTGCACATCTCCAGTACGGTTCAGTATGGCTCAGGCTATTACGAGGATGATGATGTCTCCCTCAACGAGCTCATTCGCCGTGAGAGAATAGAAGGGGTGCAGGACACCGTGTGAGGAAAGTGTGAGGGTAGAGTGGTAGAGATTGTGAAAGTTTCTACTTGCAATGACTGAGACATTTTTCCTGGTTGCCATGGTCCGCTGTGGTAACGTGCAGAGTGACTCGTGCTTTCTTTGTCTCACGTGAGCATTGAGAATCTCTGAACTTGAAGCAATCAGCTAGTCAGTTACCTGGGGTTAAATCACCATGTTGGCATGCTGAAACCATTTGACATCCCCTGTCCACATGGAGATCATAGAGTTGGATGGTTCTGTACCAGTCTGGGTTCCATGCAAAGGATTACGATTCCAACTTTGAGAAGCACATTTTGAAGAAGGGTGACCGCTTCAAGATGCTAGAAGAAGATGAAGATGAGGTAGGTGTTGGTGGGTTAAAGCCCACTTTTGAGCTACAGATCGAAACATGATGACTGTGCATGCCATTCATTGACGCTTTGGATGGCTTTTATGTGAATGTGGTTCATGGCATGGGAATACCTCAGAATCACAACTGACCAACGAACTCCAAGCAGTCGGGTGCTGGAAACTGAGTAGTATAACTTTGATTTTCTGCGGTGGTTGGACCATGTTTTGATTTGGTTGAAACGATGAGCCATTAAGTGTTTCATTTAGAGTTACCTCCTCCACACAGACCGAGCTCCTTTGGAGGCTTATGCACTAGGGTGGTACGAGAATAATGACAAGAAGATGGATGCGAGGCAAGTCCCACACGTGTTATACCTTCGCGGGTTGTCGGACACGTACATCTAGCTGGTAGCTGTGTGCGTTGGAGCATGACCAGGAAAGGAGCTGAGAAGCGTTTAAAACAAGAGAAGAACGACAAGAACCGAATCCAGGCACCTAAGACATGACTCAGAGATGACTCCGCATCAAACGCAGAAAAATACTGCTCCAGCAATGCTCCAGCTGGTCATTGCGCAGATGATCAGGTGAACCTGGAGAGATGTAACCTCTGCATGGAAAGCTGAAACCTGAGTTTGCCCTTCGTGGCTGCAAAAGATTCATTCACTTTATTAGACTTTATTTCCAAATTGACACAGCTTGAGCATTTGCCTTGGCAAGTTGAAAGGGACTGTTGGCATTAGGTAAAAAGTTCTTTCGCAAAGATGCCATCATGTCCGTATCTCCACATGCGTGCCCTACCTGGCCCTTTTTTTTTGTCTCCGACTGCGGAGCCACGATCGACGTGACAGTTGAGTCGACCAAATCCGTTTTTGTCAACTTCATCCAGGTACCTCTGTGTGGAGGCAATGAACCGGTGCATCGTTCCTGGCCAGGTGCAACATGGTGCAACATGGTGCAACAAGACTAAAACTGTGGATACAAAAACTGCAAGGGAAGTCACTAAAACATGTTCATAAAACGTGGGAAATTCACAATGGCAACTAGACATAACTAGACATCTTGACAACTGAGCAACTTTGGCAGTGTTGTTTGAGGTGGTCATCGCCCCACAAGACCATACCATGGCCATGACAGAGGTGGATGAGGCCTAGAGAAAGCAGTTGGAAGAGCAACTACTCTCCATCACCTTCCTTGGTTTTCTCTACATGGTCCGTTGGGCCGGTCTTGCTGTCGAGCCTGTCCAGTTGCAGGCAGTCTGGGTATCCGCCTCAGACAAGCTCTATGGTTTTGGCCCAGATCGAGAGAGTCGAGGGGTCCAAACAATAAAGGCTTGATTTTAAGACCCTTTTTTTTTTGTATGCAAACACTGGCAATGTTGCCATGAGGCGGATATCCGCAACTACCAAAAGTGCCTCATCGCTTTCTACGAATCAGAGGCCTTTCACAGTTCAGCAAAGCTTTCAACAATTCATCAAATTTGTGGCACCTGCATGAAGCGTCACATACTGCCCAATCAAGAAGTACCACGAGTGGCTTCATAAGTAGACGAAATGCCACTTGTTTCATCATCAATGACGTGGACGTGAGTTTCAGCTGCAACATTGAGTCGATCCCTGCAGCAACCTCCTCGAGCTGTGCTCTTTGTGGAGTCCTCCGTGCACCGAGTGTCTCGAGATAAGGCCGGATGCCGTGACTGCTTGTTCACCATGGGATGCCGAAGCATACCCCGGTGCTGAAAGCGGATTGGTAGCGTCAGCAGAAATGCTGCAGTTAAGACCTGACCATAGTACCCACCGGATCCCACCGGTACCACTGTCAATGCTTGTCCCTTAGAGCTTGAAGTACCGTATCCTCTCTTTTCTTCCTGGAGGTATGGGGTTGAGATCAGTTGAGATCTGAAAACCAAGCAAATCGTTTTAGATCGCTTCAAGGCCCTTCTTGGAGCTGGTCCACACTGCTGCATCGTAGCTTACCCAATAGAGCTGGAATCTCAATGAGATTTCCACAAGGTTCAGCTTCTCACAGTGCAGTGGTGACTTCTTTTTGCAGCTTGCGGCCTTGGGCAGGATGGATTTGCTGGTGCAAGCAAGGACATACTGGAAGAAGGCGAGTGGCAAGTGGCCAGTGTTGGACTGGAGCATATGCATAACACATATCATGGCACAACGTGAGGCCTTTGACGAAGCGGAAAATGAGTTTGAGACCTCTCACAAGAAGGCGGGCTGGAATGAAGAATGCAAATCTTCCCCATATCACTCAGCATCGTTTGTTGCTTGCTGTTTGTTCTGGCAGCGTCAGTTAGGTTTCAACAAAAAACAACCATCCCAAGATCAGAGTTCCGAATGGCTCCGAACGGCGCTATTGATGCTATTGATTCCGAAAAAGGTCATTGAGACTGACTCCAAGGGTGGTGTGCGGAACGCTGTGCCAAAAGGATTTCCGTGCCCTCTGCGTATGGTGTTGATCCCAAGTGAGCAGTGGCTGCTAAACCCCTGTTGGATGATGATTAGTTTGGGGCTTATACTATCAGTCATATTATTATTATTATACTATTATACTATCCAATATATTAGGGTTATCCCAATTGGGGAATCCGTATAAGCCAATCAGTGTAACACTGCTCAAGTCTCTGTCGAGGTCATGCTTGCTTTGCTTCACTTGAAAAATCAACCAAGAAGTTTGGCCGAGGCTTTGGTGCTTTCGGGCGCCAAAGAGAATAGGTTGAATAGGGGGAGAATGGAATCAATAAGACCTGTGACCAGATTCAATAAACTCGAGTTCTTCATAACCCCAAGCTGCATCTGGTCACAGGTACATTCACGTTGACTTCAGCCTCGGGGGTGGCTTCGCACATGTCATTGACAACGTCGTGGATTTCCCCAAGGATTTCGTCCAGCATGTAATGGCAGGAATGCTGCTCGTCTAAAAGATTTCGATGAAGATGTCTTGCATTTCACACTTTAAGCATTCACTGGCAATCTGCCACTTGCATGGTTTCCTCACTAAGAGTGTCAAGGATTTTGGCCCACTGCGAATTTCATAGTTTTTGATGCCAATCATCCTGATGATCTTGGATCAGGTGTGAGCTTACCATCCTGGACCGAGCCTACACTTGCAAGGAAGAGCGCCTTGGACCGGTTCAAAACGATTGCCTGGATCATTGGACAGATCTTCCTTCGGCCTTTGGTGCTAAAAATTCTTGCTGACTGGAAGTTTCAGCTTTCAGTGCACGACTGATGCCAGTTTTCGCAAGTCTTAGAAATTAAGGTACAGAGACGCTTGCAAAGATTTAAAGGACAGATTTGCCCAGGACTTCGATTGGACAAAGGCCGCCATGTGATCAGCCACAACATGCCACTGCCAGAAGCAGACAAAGTGGACAGAGGATTGGACTAGACACATCTACACATTTGGTGGTTTATGTGATTTTCGAACAACTTGTTTGGGTCAATGTCCAGGGAAGAAACTGTTTTACGTTGCTGTTCAAGGTTTTGTCCTTGACAGTGTTGTGACGCCGGGGTTGTGGGTTGGTCTTTGCTGAAGCTTCACGATTGCAGGCATTGCAGAGCTGATGCAGTATCCTCCAAGTCCATTTGAGCGACCTGCTCCTTAAGTTGGCGAAATGTGCCGCTTAGTTGGATAGGAATAGCTGGAGAGTGACTGCATCTCTCAGGCAGTTTCTCGCTCCACAGTCGGTTGTCAGCCGCTGACCCTGCCATTGTCCTCATCCAAAAAGAGCGTGACGGCTGCAGAAGTCGTCAAGTCAGCTCAGTTGGGAGAGCTTAGGGATGTCAACTGGATGGCCACCAGGAGCTACAACACCTTGGCATTTCCATTTTCAACAGGACTGGCATGTCCACAGCCAGCGTTGGAAGCCAGCAGCATTGAAAGCGAGGAAACTTGAGCGATAGACTCCACAGAAAACATGCTATTCACAGAGCTAAAAGACATTATGTGCCAGTCAATATTTTGAGATATTTTGAGTAGATTTTCCTGCCGCTCAGATTTCATTGCGGCTCTATTTCCATTCAACAATATATATTTATATATATGTTATATATATAGATACATATAATATATATATATATATTTATTTATTTATTCATATATATATGTATATACATATATATATAAATATGAATAAATAATATATATATATATATTAATGTATGTATGTATATATATATATATATTAATATATATGTATATATATAATTATGAACAAATAATATATATATATATTAATATATATATATATATATATATATATATTAATATATATATATAT
>Ga0126342_10017348_pt1 | contig 12458 bp, 10 predicted proteins | sample Cyp1metagenome_FD_92528 | JGI IMG/M metagenome (GOLD analysis project Ga0126342, IMG submission 92528) | Coral microbial communities from Lord Howe Island, Old Settlement Bay, Australia - Cyphastrea 1 metagenome | ecosystem: Host-associated > Invertebrates > Cnidaria > Coral ... | reverse complement strand
CCCACCAAACCACCACCCATTTTTTCTTTTGACACTCTCGCTGTTGGTATTTAAATTTGAGCCTCAAAACTTGAGCCATCTTAGTCATAAAATCTAGATACCCTTTTCCATTGCAATTCTTGGATCAGCTCAGCCAGCAACCAGAGTCAAACACATGACATACTTGAGCCAAGTACGAAGTGCTGTGCCTGCCACGCAAAACATCGCGCAGAGAAGAGAAAAAACTTTTCAAACCCCAAAAAGGCATATGGGCATATGAATTAACAACGCCAAGTAAATATGTGGCCCATGTTCCATGGATCTGAATCAAACGCCGCAAAGAGCTGGGGTTCCAAAGTCATAGCTGGGATATGCGGGAATTATGGATGTTCATCCACCCATCAATGGATTGGTTTAAGGGAAAATCTACAGGAAACCATGGTTTTTACCATCAAATATAGGGCTTTCCTGTAAATTTTCTCATCATCCAATTCTATGAACCCAAAAATGGATGACATAGCTATTGAAAACGGTGATTTATAGTTGGTTTACCCATTAAAAAAAAGTGTGATTCTCCATAGTTATCTGATTGGTGGTTTGAACCTACCCCTCTGAAACATATGAAAGTCAGTTGGGGATGATGACATTCCCAACTGAATGGAAAAAAATGGTCCAAACCACCAACCAGTTATAGGTATTGATCCATAGCACTCCATAGCCATATCAAAATAGATCAACATCTTCATCCCCAAATTGTCCCATCACCATGAAAAAACAGTTCCGAAGCAAATCACTTGGCCACCATCAATAGTTCTAGAAGTTCTAGATCCAAAAACAAATCAAAAAAACTAGATCTAATACCTCTAATACCTAGATCCATGAATAAATCTAACTAGATCCATCTATACTTCTACCTATAGATCCATCAATAGTTCTAGTATAACTGGTAGATCCATTGATAATCCTATATATCATAGTTCCATTCATACTTTGTTCTATTCATTTACCACTTAAGGGCCAAAAGTGTAGATCCAGCAACATCCCATCCCCCTAATACTAACCACCAGCCTAAATGGTCCCGATTATGTGGAAATTCCCTGCTAAAACCATGATGTTCAACTCATCAGCTAGTTCGTGACTTCGTGCTTAAATCTCAATGATTGCTGTTGGTGAACTAGATTCCAATTTTCTACTTCAATCATCTAAAATCATCAAAAAAATCATGGATGTGGCAAACCATGGCAAGCCCTATGCCATAAGCCATCCAATTCACCAAGGCATCTGTGGGCATCCAGTAGCCCTCCAGTCCTGGATGATCTGGACGTAGTTTCGCTGCAGCCTCAAAGGTACCCGACCGGTACCCGACCGTAGTAGGATCGTTGGGAAGGGACCGAAGCGTTGCGTTGGGTCATAGCTGGATAGCCGAGCCCCAGGACTTTTTGGACACATCATCCTTAAAATAATAATAGGATTGAAAATCCGGTGTGAACCACGGCTGGAACATCTACTATTTAGATCTATTTAGTTCGATGTCTCATTTTCCATATGTAAAACCTCTATTTATAGGTTTTTTCCAGCCAGCTACGGTTGACTACCGGAGGGTAAACAATGTTTGAAACCAGCAGCTGGCTGGGAAATTGCGAATTTTGGAATGAAGTTGTCAGACATGTTTGAGCGATTTGGAAGAAATCGGGATGATTTTGGATGTTTTGCTTGCTAAATACTGGAAAGATTTGGGGCATCCCCATATATGGCCAAAGATCAAAGTATTAACCTCCCCATCCAAATCTTCCCACTTTGTGTACCAAAAACCGTAGTCATCCAGTAGGTTTCCCATGATATCCACCATAATTCCTAGTGAAATCCCGCATGTTTCCCTATATGTTCCCCATGTTTCCCCATCTTTTCGCCATGGTTTTCGCCGTAACGTTTCCAGGTGGAGCCCGTTCCTTTCGCTCGATCACTCGGCGCCTTGGCAGTGGCGGCCAGCTCATGAGGCTGGAACTGAAAAACCTGCTCCTGGCAACGCTGGAGGGGCTCTGCACATCTCTGAGGATGGCCTTTCATTTTTCAAGAGGATCCATTACTTATAGTTGGTGGTTTCAACCCCTCCGAAAAATATGAGTCAATGGGAAGGATTATCCCATATATTATGGAAAATAAAAATGTTTGAAACCACCAACCAGCTGACTTGTGCTAAACGTAGGGAATTTGCGGGAATGATCCACTGGCTAACTATCAATAATAATCCCAGCAACCCCCAGCAACCCATCCATTCCCTACGTAAAACGCACCAGTAAGATTACTCAAGCCCACTTTCGAAATCCCACACCCATTTTGGGCATATTTAGCGCTTTCATTTTAATGTGGGATTTCGCAGCTGTGACATCATGGGATCTTTCTGCAACAAAAATATGGCTGCTTTTTATGAGATTTATACAAGTTGAATTCTCGATATTCGGATGATAATCCAATGATTTTTTTTTTTAGACATATTGGATTATAATCGGATGATAATCCAATGAAATCACCACTCCCATGAATTCTCGTTGAAGCCGCACAAAAAAAAACACCGTTTTTCTGGCTGAACTACGAACGCTAATTCACTCACCTGAACATAGCTGTCATCATACGGCCAGCTAAGGGGATGATTCTCCGAATACAAACCATCATTCCAGGTCTGGTTTGGAGATTTGTTTCACATTACTTGAAAAAAATGATCTGTTGGAGATGAAAAATGGCCTTTTTTTGTTGGGTGATGTTCAAGTACGGCATTTACCAACCCCTGTGATGCAATGGGGATACAGTGGATATATTTATATTTATATATAATATGCATATGCATATATATATACTATATATATATGTATCAAGCGCTCAATCCCTCAAGAAAAATGGTTCACTCTTGTGTTAAGAAATATTATGAAGCAAGAAATTCAACTCTACTTCATGGAGGAAGAACAAACTTCAAGTCTAGGAACAAGGGGTAAACCTGAAAGAAACATGTCAACCAAACATTACAACCGTCCACCTCCATTTGACAGCCAACTAGCTATAGCAAAAGGGTTTACGATGTGTTAAGCTTGTTGCTCCCATTTTCAGTACAACAATTATAACAAGAGATAAAAGTACTCTCTTCCCTCCAATATGGAACACCCCCATTGTATAGCTGAAAATATGTGGTTTCATACCCTACATCCACCATGGTTTCTGGGGGATGTCTATCATGAAAGGGGGAAGGGATTACTTGGAGGATCGTCCCACTATATTATACTGCTTCGTAAGTGGGCTTAGTTCACTGCAAATGGGATACCCCTAGAACAATCGGGGGCTTACTAACCACTAAGCAGTTACGATTCCTGGATTGATCCTCCAAGTATAGATATGGAGGTGTCCAAAGTCATAGGGGTACCCCTGTTCCATTTATAAATTCACCTTCCATGTAATATTTTTACTATCCAGCTATTCAGGATCTCCAATGATTATGGACACCCCCATGACTATAGCCTCTTAGTTATGTTTGTATATCTGTGTTGGTTTATAACCCCATCTAACGATACTGGTTGGTGGTTGACTTACCCCTCTGAAAAATATGATGTAGTCAGTTGGGAGTCTTATTCCCAATATATGGAAAAATAAAAAATGTTCCAAACCACCAACCAGGATATATCTACCATAAACCCAAACGTGAAATTGTAGTTATAAACCAACCATTCTACTTGGCTCATCCACAGCTCTGACCCCCGCACCGTGGCCACGTCCAACAGAGACGACAGGTCGGGAAGACTCTGTCCTACGTCGGTGCGGGAAACCGCGGAACCATGGCGAAACCAAGCGATGTCCAAGCGATTGGCCCTGGTTGTTGAGGAAATCTAGAAAGATGCCATACATGCCCTATTCCTACTATCCCTACTCATTACTCATTGTTTTTTATTTTTTTCACATCATTTGTTTCTCAAATTTTGAGGTATAACCCTGTCAAAGAAATGGGATATCATGATATCCCCACTTCTGTACGGGTTACAAACACTATATCCCAGTTTTATGCGGGTTATAACTCTGTTGTAACTACTTTTCAGTGATCCTGGGCAATAACTCATGTAACTAGTTTCCTTAAAATCCACATTTGTGTTTTGTTTTGTTTTTTGTATATGGGTGATTAAACTAACATAACTATGGAAAATCGCCATTTTTCAATGGGTAAATCAACGAACTAAATGGCCATCTATACAATAGCTATGTACCAGTACCAGTTTACCAGAGCGTATAACTATAGTTATTTAAGTCCCTATGTTTTATACAGTTAAAACTTCTATACTGGCGTTAAACAGTCAGTTTGTACGTGCTATAAACCACTTATATCTCTATCATCCTTGCTATAAGTTACTACATCTAAGTGGTTGTTGTTTTAACCCTACTAGTAGTAAGTAGATTAACCCTACTTTTCCCACAAAACAAGGGATATCACCCACAGACTCGGATAACCGTGGGATCACCTGAGTGGCCCGGCCGCGGCCGGACACGGCGCTCACGGCACTCAGCGTACTGGCGATGTGTTTGGGCTTCATGCTCTTCGCCAACCTTTTTGCGTCGCGTCGCGGCGCGCGAAGATCGTGACATGTCTATGGGAAATGCCCAAGAGAAAGAAACCTGGGATGGAAAAACAAAAACGGTGAGTTTCTATGAGAAATTCAAATAAATTCAAGTATTTACCAAAGGTATGTGGTATTGTATGGTAATTATTATATGGCTATATATATATATAAATTTATGGTTTTGGTGGAAAAACACACTGTAAATTTCTATATGGAGGTTTCTTAAAATGGGGGTACAGCCAAACCTCCGAATCATCCAAGTCACTAGACCACTGAAATGTATTGAAACAACCATGGTGACTTGGGGATTCCTCGTTTGAAGAGACCACCAATAATATGTTTCTATGGCACATTTAGGATCATTTAGGTATTTGCCAAAGATATAATATGAATGTGGTTCGAAAAATGGGTATGGAGAGTTCCGCGGTGATCCATAGCTATGGATCGGTCTGCATCACCTGCGTTTTGGTATGGGAAAGATCTTCAAAAACATATTGGGTCAAGATAAGAAACATGGGAGAATGATTGGACGGAGGGTTCATATCCATCCATACATCTATCCATCCATCTATCCATCCATTCACAGTATATATCTAATCTATTCTTATTCCATCCTACATGATCCTAAGCATGACCCGCACTAACGTGATACGATCCAAAATCCCCAGAATTGATGGGTTATCATGTTTCTGATCCCCTGATCATCATTGACCTATTTTTGAAAAGGAAAAAAAACATAGTTCATCCATATTCATCTGGTTGGTGGTTTCAACCCCTCTCAAAAATGATGGAGTTCGTCAGTTGGGATGATGACATTCCCAGTATATGGAAAAATAAAATTCATGTTCCAAACCACCAATCAGTCATCCATATTTACTAGTTGAATCTTGTTCCGCTGCTTAAATCCCCACGTTTCATCATCCATCTAGTTGCTTCCAAGCTCCCCTCTTCTAGCGAACAAAATCAATTCGGGTCGTTCCCCTTTCTACGTCACTATTGCAACATCCCCACTTACCCTCCGGTGTCATCAGTCACATGGCTTGCTGAGTTTGCTGGAAAATCCCACAATTAACTTTGACAATTTTCCCAGCTAAACACCTCCATTAATTGATATCCATTTAAAGGATATTCCCATGTATTACCATGGCATCTCCAAACCTGGCACCTAGAAAAAATGAAAAAACAATATGATTTTCGAAAACATAAATAGATAGATGGATGGATATAGATAGGTAGAAGGAAAGAAAGAAAAACAGATAGATAGATAGATAGTTAGATAGATAGATAGATAGTCAGATAGATAGATAGATAGGTAGTTAGATAGATAGATAGATAGACAGACAGATAGATAGATAGATAGTCAGATAGATAGATAGATGGATAGATAGGTAGATAGATAGATAAATAGATAATAGATAAACAGACAGAAAGGCAGATAGATAGGTAGTTAGATAGACAGACAGACAGACAGACAGATAGATAGATAGATAGACATATAGACAGATAGACAGATAGACAGATAAACAGATAGATAGACGGACAGACAGATAGAACGATAGATAGATAGTTAGATAGATAGATGGATAGACAGACAACATATAGATAGATAGTTAGATAGATAGATAGATAGAAAGACAGAGAGACAGACAGACAGATAGATAGATAGATAGATAGACAGACAGGCAAACAGATAGATAGTTAGATAGATAGATATATAGATAGTTTGATTGATAGATAGATAAGATAAGACAAGATAAGATAAAATAAGATAAAATAAGATAAGATAAAATAAGATAAGATAGATAGATAGATAGATAAATAGATACATCGATAAATAGATAGATAGATAGATAGATAGGTAGATAGATAGATAAATAGTTAGATAGAACGTTAGTTTGATTGATTGATAGATAAGATAAGATAAAATAAGAGAAGATAAGATAGATAGATAGATAGATAGAGAGATAGATAGATAGATAGATAAATTAGATAGATAGATAGTTAGATAGAACGATAGTTTGATTGATTGATAGAAAAGATAAGATAAGATAAAATAAGTTTAAACAATAAGATAAGATAAGATAGATATATAGATACATAGATTGCTAGATAGAAAGATAGTTTGATTTATAGATTGAACATGTTCAAAAAAAAAACTGTTTTTTTCCTATCTCCATGACCGGATGAAGGCGCCTCACAGCAGTGGCACCCACTTTGGCGAAGAATCCCGGGAAATTCAGGTGACCTTCGGCCGAAACGAAGCCCCGAAAGTGCTGGACATCTCGGGGGCTGAAACCTCGGGAAAATGTTGATTTCTTGGGATTTCTGGATGATTTTCTGTCGCAAATCATATGGGATTTCGCCTTATATTTCACCAGCAAAATATGGGAAAATTGGGATTTCAACAATGATTGTTGTGGCAAATTTCCATGATTTCTTGGGATTTCAATTTTGATTTCAATGATTTTTTGTGGAACATGGTTCGGAAACTTTTTGGGATTTCGCAAAAATCGCGATGATTTTCCTGAAACACAGCATGAGACTCGCGGATTCCTTACGTTTTGAAATCAGGGATGTGTGTGACCCGGTACTTTAACGGTACGGCTGTGGTATATGGCCATGGACATCACCGAACATCTGACGAAAATCATGGGGGAAATCATCGACATCAATGGCTGTGGGTACCCACCTCTGAGTTCGCCCATCAGAATATGCTGGGGTCCTCTAGACCTGTTTTTTTGGGGATCTTTCTGTCGACCAACTTCGTGGATTCCACCCACAAGTCCCGATCGGAATTCCCACCTGCGGTGACCGCCAGCATAAAATTTGAGAACCTGGGTGGATTCCCAGCTGGGCTCAAGGATCATCGATGATTGGATTCCAAGATTTACCCTCGGGGTCATTGAAGACATAGAAAAATGAACCATTTATTCTTATAGATCATTGTAGGTACTCAAATCTCCATTTAGTTCGAGGATTTCCCGTCACCTTTGAGGACACCGTTGCGGGTAAAGGGGCCAGGTCTACCGGGCTCTCAGACCCTCCCTGAACCCGAGGAAGTCCAAAGCTGATACGATGCCGGTCTGTTAGATTTCACAAGGCATCATATCAGAACTGCTTTCTTCATATATGGATTTCTATGTTATACATATATCCCTTTTGGAATACCCTCTGTTCATCTAACACCATGGAAAATGACCATGTTCCTGACCGGTCATCTACAATGGTCATTTAAACCATGGCTGTGAAAAATGACCAGAGCGTAGAAAAACATGGTTTTCAAACAATCCCGCTTCTTTAGCTATAGGTCATATCAGCAGTTTTGTTGGTTGGACTGCTGTATTTGATGATTTCAAGGTTACACTGGTGAAACTTGGTAATTTAACATAGCTATGGAAAATGGCAATGTATAGTGAGTTTTCCCATTAAAAATGGTGATTTTCCATAGTTATGTAACAGTTTACCAGAGGGTAAACCCCATTAGATCCCAGTAAACCACCATAAAATCCCATGAAATCCCATTAAACCACCATAAAATCACCATATATCCTGGTTCTGAACAAATATCACATTGGCATTCCACATCCCCATGATCCGTGCATCTCAACCGGAAATTGTGCGGAAAGTTTGGGCCATACCATTGATCTACCATGTGAGGACCATGTGTCATCATTTACCAACTGATTATGACTGACATAGCCATGGAAAGATCCACCATTTTCAATAAGTAAACCATCTATTTCTATGGGCCATTTTCCATGGCTATGTTAAATAACCAGAGGGTACATATTGGTGTGAAACATTGGGGGACTCCTCTATTATCTCTATTCATCAAATAGGGGGCAAAAGAAAAATGTCCTATCATATCCCACGAAATCATATCCCATCAAATCCCATCGATTTCATATCCAATCATATCCCCATGAAATCTTTGGTTTTATACCATCACCAAGATCCTATTGTCTTCCGCTCTGGATCAATAAAAACAACTCACCAACAAGGTCAACAAGGTCATCATTTTTCAATAGCCATCTGACGTACCCCATTTCGAAACAGGTTGATGTTGGTTGCCCCATGAATCTTCCAATTAAAATCCAATTCATCTCCCATACCACTACCTTCGGGATCCATCTGGTAACTTTAGCTATGAAACATGGCCCATTTATAGATGATTGACCTATCAACACTGGTCATATTTTCTACAGCAAACTGGAAGAAATTTCCAAAGGGCACGGTTTGCCTTCGCAGAACAATGGAAAATCCACCATGTGATGGATATTCATAGCTATATACGTTAGTTTACAGTAAATTATAGACCAGGTTGGTGGTTGAGCCTACCCCTTTGAAAAATATGAGTTCGTCAGATTGGATCACCATCCCAACTCTTGGGGAAGTCATAAAATTCATGTTCCAAACCACCAACCAGAGGAAACTATACACCCCAAAAATCCCCAATATATCACAGCACATCACAGCCATGTCGAGCTACTCTTCAGCCTTACACCGCCTTAAGACATCACCTGGCAACGTCGGTGTAGGGACTTTGGAGATTCAAAGTATTTGGACAGTAAACAAACATAGCTATTGAAAATGGCCCATTTGTAATTAGTGGATTTGCCAATTAAAACTTGTGAATTTCCATAGTTATGTAACAGTTTACCAGAGGGTAGCTGATATTAATATATTGACTGGTTTGACACACCACAAAAGTGGCTTTGTCCAAGCGAAATAACATGGATTTCAAACAGAAACAAGTGGGATTTGATTTGAGTAACAAGAACATAGAAGAAACATGGGCAACAACAAGATTTCATTGATACAGTGTAAACCTCTGTAAAAAATGCTGATTCAGCTACACAGAATGAAGCCACCAAAACAAGGGGCATTGCCCAATATTCGTCCGAACGACCTTCCGACTTGGTCAAAGGCTCACTGAGGACGACTTTTTCACTCACTTAGGACGACATTTTGAGATGTGGACTTCAACCTTCAGGGCTAACTCCATTGGATACAGACCTTTAGGGTAACACTTGGGGACACGGAGCTGGGACATGGGGTCGGTTTAGTGGACCAGCATTCAGGATTACATTAGAGAACATGAAATACAGATACAGACCTTTAGGGTAGCACTTGGGGACACGGGGCTGGGACATGGGGTGGGTTTAGGGGACCAGCATGGTGGATTACATTAGAGACCATGATCTATAGACCTTTAGGGTAACACTTGGGGACACGGGGCTGGGACATGGGGTGGGTTTAGGGGACCAGCATGGTGGATTACATTAGAGACCATGATCTATAGACCTGTAGGGTAACACTTGGGGACACGGGGCTGGGACATGGGATGGGTTTAGGGGACCAGCATGGGGGATTACATTAGAGAACATGATATACAGACCTTTAGGGTAACACTTGTTTGGCCATGTTTTTTTGAGAAGGCCCCTCTAGCCAATTCTTTTGCCAATAAATCAACTATTAACCACCATTTTTATTGGGGGTGGTATTTGGGGACTGTAAGAACCATTGAAAAATCTATTTTACAGAGGACCCAAGTCCACTAGTTTTATAGTTGAAACTTCAACCAGGATCCATTTTTGGTAGAACCTTAGGATTTACATCGTGGCGTTGGGGAACGAACGGACCGAACCTGTTTAACGACGACATCGGCCTTGCATCAACGCGCAGTACACCGTTTCGTGGAGCGCTGCACGGCTTTGCACCCGTCCCGCCAAGGCCCAACCTCGGGTGTCACGAAAGCTGTTGATTTGGGATGTTTTGAATGGAATTTAAACTACAATGTGAGGCCCCCCAGTGATGTTTGTTGGTTTAGATTCGCCCCAGTAACTATCGTTATAAATACCATAAACCATAGTTATTGGACTTATAAACCAACTTAGCTATCTTGGGGGCCTCACGTTGTACCATTAATATATCATGGCTGATTAGTGGGAAATTATGAACTGTTGATGGGAAATGGGAAATTAATGGGAAATTATGAACTGTTGATGGCTGGTTAGTTCACCAAAATACCATTAATATACCATCAGCTGTTAATTTGGGATTTAGTTATCAACTCTATAGGAATTGATATTGTTTTTTATTTATGAGATTTAGTAGTACATCTAATTATAGAATTGATTATGGGACTTAGCCATCAACTATAGAACTTACATGAATTATAGAAGTTTGAAAGTTTGAAGTGAGAAGCAAAGAACTGGGTTGCCAAATACTGTTCAGCAGAAGATCAGTGGACAAAGTCTGGGAAAGTGATGCAGCGAGAGACGCAGCGACCATCTGAAGTGCTGAGGGTGAGATCTTTTGGATGTGACAAAGCTAGAGTATAAAATCATTCAGGTTCATTCTATATATATGGAGCGAGGTATGGACTGCCATACATATATATATATATACACAAATCATAGAAGTCTGCGCCTGGAAGGTGAAAACAACCTATTTCGGATCGCGATAATCAATCATTTCACAAACAAAATTACCAGCATCAGTGCTGGTTGCACCGTCCTTACAAAAGTGGCCGACTTGGCAATGCGGCAATGGTCAAAAACTCAACAGCCCCCGTTGGTCATCATACTGGTAAACGAACAGTTTGCGACCTGAAAAATCATCATTTATAATAGGCAAATCTCATCACAAACTAGTTAGATGGTGTTATAAACCCACAAACATTCTTTAAGTTCGGTACATCGAAATTTCTTATGGGCCATGGCTTCAATACTGAACTGTTCTTGGTGAAACCACCCACTGATCCATCCCTAAGCGGTCAACTAAAATTGGCTGGTGGTGCGTTTTAACCATCTTTGAAATATTTTATAATGGGACTATATGGTGATTATGTGGAGATTTTTTTTGGATTATATTGAGATTATATACTGGGTGGTGGTTGACCTACCCCTCTGAAAAATGATGGAGTTCGTCAATGGGAAGGATGACATCCCATATATAGTGGCATAGTCATGGTCACACAATATGATAATATGATTATCCCATATATGAAATGAAAAATAAAATTCATGTTTGAAACCACCAACCAGACCCAAAGATTATCGAGGTGCTACTGGACTGTCCGAAAAACGGCCTGAACCAAGCCTTTTTCCCCAACAGCGTATGCTAATGGGGTCTTCAGCCCAGAATAGCTCCGGTGTGCACTGGTGCAGGCGCCGGGTCAGGTTCAACGAGGTTCCCGAGAAGGTTCCAGGTCTGGGAGGCTTTGGTGCAGAGCAAGGTCAGGTTCAGCAGGGTTCCGGAGAAGGTTCCGGAGAAGGTCTGGGAGGCTTTGGTGCAGAGCCAAGTCAGGTTCAGCAGGGTTCTGGAGAAGGCATCCGGAGAAGGGAGGCTTTGGTGCAGAGCCGGGTCAGGTTCGGAGAAGGTTCCCAGAGAAGGTGTGGTGGTGCAGAGCCGGGTCAGGTTCAAAAGGGCCGGGTTCGGGAGAAGGTTCCGGAGAAGCCTGGGAGGCTTTGGTGCAGAGCCAGTTCCGGGGAAGGTTCCGGAGGCTTTGGTGCAGAGCCAGGTCAGGTTCAACAGGGTTCCGGAGAAGGTTCCGGAGAAGGTTCCAGCAAGCCTTGGTGCAAAGGCAAGTCAGGTTCTGGAATCTTTGGTGCAGGGCCAGGTCAAGTTCAACGGGTTCCAGAGAAGGTTCCAGAGAAGGTTGCAGAAAAAAAAATGTAAAAATAAAACGTTGCGGCTGTTGGGGATACCACCGAAGCTTATTTTTTATTGAAAACTGACAGCTGGTTGGTGGTATACCTACAAAGTGGGGCCCCCAAGATAGCTAAGTTGGTTTATACCTACAATAACTAGGATTTATGGTAGTTATAACTATAGTTAGATTGGGTTATAAACCAACTTATAACTAGGGGGCCCCACATT
>Ga0126342_10017347_pt1 | contig 12459 bp, 14 predicted proteins | sample Cyp1metagenome_FD_92528 | JGI IMG/M metagenome (GOLD analysis project Ga0126342, IMG submission 92528) | Coral microbial communities from Lord Howe Island, Old Settlement Bay, Australia - Cyphastrea 1 metagenome | ecosystem: Host-associated > Invertebrates > Cnidaria > Coral ... | reverse complement strand
TGATGGTGATGGTGATGGTGATGACATACAGTGGTTATGAGTCACTGCACAGCATCAGGTGCTCGAACTCCAACTGCCACTCCTCGCAGATCTTGGACAGGGCCCAAGCCACAAGGCTTGTTCCCCAGATATTCTCTTCCCCATAGATCTGAATGATATTGGTCAACAAATGTCAACAAATGGCATGTTGTAAGATGTATTGTGGATGTAATATGGGATGTAAATGACGGACAGTTGTTTGAAAAGTCTGATGCAGAAAACCTGGTGAATGTATGCTGTTTTTCACTTATTGCGACAGGCATTTGTTTGCTGGACAACAGCCGTGCCCACAACATCGCAAGGGAACCTGGAAACCGAACTTGCATGGCAAAACACTCCTGACACCTTTACTGAGGCACAGTATCTTCAACATGTTCAAACGAAAGGGTTGAGACAAGTTTGGACAGGATTTGCACACGAAATGCAGTGAAATCCATTCAGTGTAATGCGTTCTGCATCCATTATATTCCATATGTCTTATTATATCATAATATACATATGTTATATTGTATTATTCTTATTATTATTGTTGTCATTATTGTTATTATTCATTACTCTATATATATACAAGTAGATAGATATATATGTGATTTGGTATTCCATAGTCCATGGTCACGGTCGCTCGGGAACTGCCAGGCCATCGTCCTCACCAAGCTGGCCATCAGCACAGAGGTCAAGCACATGGCAAGATGCAAATCGTGCAATATCTGAACTAAATCATCTATGTATGACTATGTATGTATAATACTGTATAATTGTATATATATATATGTATAAAAGGATATATGTATATATGTACGGAAATGTGTATATATATATGTGTAAAAGGTAAGATACTTGACAAGATTCTCAAAGCCAGGGCTGATTTTGTGATGATGTTGATCCGCGACTGGCAGGAGTTGAGTCGATGCATCCGCTCTTTTGATACAGGCTTTGGGTTGCTGATACAGATGATACAAGTTGGACAGTGTACTGAATCAAAGCCCCACGGAATTCATAAGTATTTGTCATAAATCACATAAGGACATAGGGGCATCAAAAAAAAATGTGTACCATACTGTGCCGTGATTCCTCTTGCAACTTGTTACATCTTGTTACATAAGCTAGAGTCGAGAGATTGAAGTAGAGTTGACTTACCAAGAAGCAGAACAGAATGAGATATGGATAGATATGCCACAGTCGCCACAGTCGCTTCAGGTCAGCAGCGGCTGAAGGCAGATCACGTGGAATTGCTCCATGTGGCGATGCCCACAGCCTCGGAGGCTCGATCTGATTCCACAACTCCCCAACAACAGAGGCTCCAAATGGTTTGAAACATCAGAGTTTGTACAGAGAACATATCAGAACTATCAGGTCTTTTAACATGTGTAACACACACACACAATGCCCTGGTTTTATCAGCATGTGTGCTCTACTTGTGAAAGCTGCAAAGTCAAACTCGTTTCCCTGCTTGGTAGGTGACAAAGCTGCAGGAGAGCAAGCACAAGGAGATGAAGACATGTAATGAAAACACGCATTGTAAATATTGTAATGTCGCTAGAGATGTCAGTGTGGGTTCCAGTGATTTCCTCCATAGCATCACAGGAAGAGGCTTTGCGCGATGTGGAGCGGAGGCACTCGTTCGAAAAGTGTTCATGGCTGGTTCAAAACTACCAAAACCTGAAAGGATGTAAATAATTCGTGGTTGTATATACCATGGATTTTCATGGATTTCCATGGATTTTCATGGATTTCCATGGTTGTTTGCCAAACATCAAAGGTGCAAGTTTCCTGTGGCCTCGGCACCGACACAGGTTGCTGCCATTGTGTACTTTGAGCCCCACCAGGATCAAGGCGTCATCATACCCGATGCATGACCGTTACATCGGCTATGCTTCGGAGTGTTCTTCGTTTCACCGGAAGACAAATATGAATTACCTCTGGTAAACTAACATAACTATGGAAAATCACAATTTTTAATGGAAAAATCCACTATAGACGGCCATTTTCAATAGAGGGTACTATAATTCGATCCATCATGGGAATGAAAATTACATCTTAGATCTCAAAGTTGGATCTCGGTTCTCATCCTCTTATTCCAGCCAATGCCGGAGACAACGTAGATCTCAAAAAAGTAATTGCCAGATAGCCGCACAATATCGCGTGCTCATGCATAATCATACAACTCGGATCCAACTCTCATGCAGGTCATGAAGTTTGCTTTGACTTACGAGTCTGCACCCCAGCCAATTGAAGCATCACTCTAGTCACTCTGAACACTTTACACACCATTGACATATATCGAATGTTCTATAAGTATAATATATATATATAGCTTGAATTCCATAGCTATATAATTATTGTATAATTATAGATTATGATGATATCATCATTTATGATAATTGTGTATACATATGTATACATATTCATCATATTCATCATATATCGATTGTATGGCACTTGTAGAATCTGCTGCATCACCTGCCAAGATCGACTCGTGAAGTCCTCATGCAGCGCTGCAAGGCCGTGGAAGGATTTCTGCGACAAAATCGTCACGTAGAAAACCCTGCGATTCTTCCCCAAATGGCGAAAAATATGCCTCAAAATATCCCAGGTACGCCCCAAATACTGCTACTCATGTCATATCCAATTGATTGGTATCTGCAGGTGCTTCGCGATGCTGCAGATGAAGCCAGGAATGCGGAGAAAAGAATTCAATTGACTTCAATCCCTTTTCTGCACCGAGATTTTGTTCGTTTCAGGACCTGGATCACAGTGCTCCACAGTGCACCGTGCCCTCGCTGCCGCAGGAACAGCCCACAATTCCGGGATTTGCTGGCGATCATCCTGGAGGCTGGCAACTACATCAATGGCGATCCGGGTGCAAAGCAGGACCGTTTTTCTGCAGTCGGGACGACTGGCTATGAGCAAACCATGTAGTCTATACATGTCTATACGTGATTACACATTCATAGGGATATAAAGCGGGTGATTTATCTACGTACAAATCATCAAACATCGGCATCCAATTTGTGGCTTGAACCTGCTTGCTGTCCTTTGAGTGGCAAATGAGTTTAGAATAGACTGGCCAAGTCAAACATAATGACCAAACACTGGTGAGGAAGGGTGGAATTGAAGGATAGGATAAACATATATAAACATAGACAGCTTTGCTTCGAATCCACAAGATGTTTCACGCCGCCATACGCCGCCGGGGCTTCCAAGAAGGTGCAACCCGTTCCACGGATTTCCACGGATTTCCACGGTGCAACGAAACGAGAGCTGAAACGTAGGAGCGTGTGAGAGCCTTCAGCATCGAGTCGCTACAGTCCTTGGCCAACTTCAAGGCACTTGCTTTGAGCAGATGTGTCTTTCTCAAATGCCGAAATGCCATAGTAAATGGATGTAAATTGCATACCGACACTTTGCTTGCAAAGAGCATATATGGCTCTTTATGTCACTTCATAATCTTCATATCCATTCCATCCCATATCTTCCCAGTTTAGGTCGCCTAGGCCTGACCGGCCACAGGTTGGGTGCATCTCCTGCATGCACTTTTTGTGCATCACGATGAGAGCTTCAGATACCAAGTTTTTGCTAGGGACACAGTCGGACAGAGGACAAATCGGGATCAAGATATGTGGCAGATTTGATGAGGACAGGCAAGATTCGATATTACACATATCTATCATGATCTATCATTATTAATCATTATCTATCTACATGTTATCTTCCACTTGAACCATGGTGAACCATGGTGAACCATGGTGAACCATGGTTTTCACGGTGAAACGGAGCAATGAGGTCGTGCCTGGAGAAGAGTCTGAAAGACGTTCGCCAAGCTGCCAAGGTGCGATGAAAACTGAGATGAAGGATGGATTCGGATGGATTCTTCGCATGACGAGGATGTGGTTTTGGTGTACAAAACCACTTTAACTAATGTTGAACTGTGTTACTTTGTTGATCAGCAATATCAAATCAAAGAATGTTGTTTGAGAATTTGAATTTGCCAGGAAAAGTTCTCTATGCTCCGTTCTGAAGTCGAGTCTTTCATGGGTGAGGCCGGAAAGGATCCCAAAGTGAAGTTGTACATGCATACATGATGTTTGTTCTGGTTTTGAAAGAAGTTGTAATTAGCTACTGCAAAAAATCTGCGCAAGTAGATCACAGGATTGTTTGCTTCCCATTTCAAAGTTTTTGCACTCGTTTTGCGGAATGGGGGTTTGTGAATGTTTGTGCACCGGTTGTTTTAGACGTTTGTTGTTTTTCCACATTTTTTCCACAATTTCCCAGTCTTTTTCGCACGCCAGGTGAACTTCGCTCAGGCCCGGCTCCGCGAGATGACGCTGAAAGATGCCAAGGAAGTGAAGCCAAAACCCGACTCGGCCTCAGACGGTGACAGCTATAGTTGCTAGATGTTGCTAGGTATCTGCTTGGTAACAGCTGTGTTTACTGTGCTAACATGTGTTAACATCAGTTGACTATAGATGGACTGATGATACTTCTCAGTGACTCTAGGTGTAGTCTTGGTAGTTTCAGTACAACCTTCTAGAGATGCCGTGTGTGCTCCGAGGCACCTGTGCTTGAGGCCTGTGGCATACTGTGGACGTGCTAGGATGGACAGGAGATGACGGGAACAAAATATCTCAGATCTCTCAGATCTCAGCATATCTCTGTGATTTTCTGGATGATGAGTATATTCTATTATGATCTATTATGTATGATTATATGATGATTATGTATGCTGTATAATTATATTATATTCCTGCATCATCAGTAGAACCCGTTTCAGTCGTCTTCGCCGTTCAAACATCGCAAAACACGTCTTCCGAGGCCAAGGCGGAGAACTGCAGTGAACCGGAACCCGAAGTGCCAGTGCCCGGAGTGCCTGAAGTGGAAGGCAAACCGAAATGCCAGGGCCGCCAGGGCGGGGAAAATCCGGACATCACTGAAGTGGCATTGGATCTGTGCTAGCTATGAAATGCTATGAATATCTATGAATATCATATGATTTCATAAGCTTGTGAACTTGCATGATTGAATGTTGTTGATGTTGACATATGTTGACATATGTTGACATCTTGAAAACATTCAGTTTCTAATATGCAGTGCGTGCACCTTTCCTTGGGCCTTAATTTTCTGCTGTGCAGGCGAGAAAGAAACACCAGCTGGTTCCTCAGAGATCTATACCGTTTGGGGGATGCATGATTTTCGTCAGACATCCATATGTATATAGATGTTTTTTTGTGTGTCTATATATCTACATGTTTCTACTAAGTTACTATTATTAAAATTTATTAAATATGTATATCTGAGTATATCTGATAATATTTATTTTAACATATCAAGATATACATATTTAATAATAGTAACAATCTCCACAGGGGCGGAACAAGACATGCCAAGAGGCTTCCACCAGATGCTTCGGCCTCAGGAGCTTCCATGGCCCGAGGTCACAGAGGAGGCGGAAATTTGCGAAGAATCATGTGTAGCCTTCAGTAAATTAACAGTTGGACCCTGAATATCACCCAGTTTTAATGGAAACTAGTCTTCCAACCCCGATGACTGCCAGGGTCTATGTTAATTTACCAGAGGGTATCATATATTCAGTGAGTCCCATTTATGTAGTAATCATATATAATCATTATATAAATATCATCATCATTATCATCATCATCATCATCATAGTGTTTTACGTAAACTACTGTAATTAGCCCATTTATGTCATAATATATGATGGTGAAAGATGTCATGAGTTTGTGTAAAGATATGTACATCATCCGAGCAATTCCGTTGTGCTCCTTCAACCTTGGCTCTTGCGCTTTGAATGTCGGCTTGAACTCAGTGGCACGGTATTCTCGCCAAATCAAGATCATCAAGTTAGAGTGTCACGTTTCGGCCCGCCGATGCCGACTGGTCATAGTCCCAAGTCGGAGCAACAAGATTCCTGATGATTCCTGATGATTCCTGTTTGTTGCGACTTGGTCAGACTAAGATGGGCTTACCATGGATGACCTCGTGCCCTCTTGAGACGAGTCATGCCAAGTCGACATTGGATGCTGACCAGATCATGGCCAACGAAACAGGCACTTTACGACATCTTGAGCTCAGATCTGACACAGAGCAAAGGTGTCTGTTAAAGGTATTATCATGGATATTATGGTGTTATTTGATAGCTTTGTCCAGACGCTTGGCCTCTGGCCATCTCTGGCCATCTCTGGCCGGCCTACATCCAGATTTTGGATTTTGTGGACCTTCGGTGAGAATGGTGAGGCTACATCAAAGAGGATTGGTACAGTTTCCGTGACTTGGCCATTAGTCCTTGCGACACAGCGTTTGAATTGAACCCCGAAATTGCAAAAGAGTTATTTGTTCGACTCTGAAGGCATGCGGGAAAAGAAAAAAACATACGTATGTTACATAATGATCATATCATGAGCATATCATGATCATATGATCTTATAATTATATGGTTATATAATATATATATATATATAGATGCTCATATTATCGTATTATCTCTGCAAGAACTGTTTCATGACTTGGCCTCCGAGCATCGCAGCATTGGAGCGACGTGCCCCCTGGGGGAGTGGTGCGTCAGCCATGGCGCACATGATGAAGCCGCAGATCATCCTCCTGAAGGCGAGGTGATCTTCACGTGATCTTCACGTGATCTTTTAACTTGATCTTCACAGACACGGCCGATCAAACTCAGTTTCCATGAATATATGGAAGCAACGAATAAGCAACGAATACCAATGAATTTACCAATGATCTCTGATGATTCCATGATTTGAACTGTGATCCAGGACGGAACAGATGCCTCACAAGGAAAGGGCCAGATCATCAGCAATATCAACGCTTGCCAAGCCGTTCCGAACTCAGACTGCTGCATTTCTCATGTTGCACCATGTTGATCATGTTGATCATGTTGCACCTCTATGATCTCTGTTTATCCCTGAATTGTGGCCGGCCGCCGTCCATCAGGTTGTGAGCATCGTGAAGTCCACTTTGGGACCTCGTGGTATGGACAAGCTGATAGAAGAAGGCAGCGGAACCACCATCACCAATGATGGGGCAACTGTGATGAAGAAACTCAACATTGCAACTGTGCTTGCAAATAGTTTTGAGATGTTTTGAGGAATGAGTCACGACATGACATCATCATGACATCATCATGAAATCATCATGAAGTCGTGAACCCCATATGGGACCCCATATGGGACCCCAATGGGACCCCATATGAGCCCCTATATGAACCCCTTTTTGTCAATGGCACCGAGGTCCATCCAGCTGCCAGGATCCTGGTTGACATCAGCAAGGCCCAGGACAACGAAGTTGGGGACGGCACCACCAGCGTCGTAGTGATCACAGGTGCCCAACCATGGCCCAACCATCAAAGCAGATCGCAGATCAAAGCAGACTCTGGCTTGAGTATGGTGATCTGAGGGCTTAGCATACTTAATGATGAAATTATGACACTTTTTGTGAAACCGAAATGATCATCAAATCATATCAAACCTGACAGTCAGACAAATGTTGTATTTGCGTAGTTGCCTTGTACTTTTCTGTTTGAACATGTTTGGACCAAAGAGACTGTGCCAGGTGAGTTGCTGAAGGAAGCGAAGAGCTTCCTCGAAGACGGCCTTGTGGCTCCCCAAATCATCAAGGCCTCGGGATGGCGGCCGGGGGGTTTAGAAAGTGACAGGACCTTTGACATATAACGATGATGTATTGATAATTAAAAATGTAATTATTGTAATTATGTAAGATTTAATCATTTCAGATGTTGATAAACCAATGGTTCGGCTTTGCATAACCATGTTCTTCACTGGTGTTCTTTTCCAAAAGACCGCTTGGGGCCCTACATCTGCATCTGCATCGCTCGTTGCTGTCTGTCATCGCCCTTTGGCCAGGGCTACCGGACGGCCTGCAATTTGGCCATCCAAAAGCTGCTTGACATGGCCGTGGACCTGAAAGATAAGTCAATGGATGAGAAGCGTTCCATGCTGATCAGGTGCGCAGAGACCACGCTGAACTCCAAGCAACTTGTCGAAAGATGTCGAAAGAACCCCAGACAACTTCTGTGCGTACAGGAATAGAAGCGCAGAAACTGCAACATGTGATGGAGGACCAAATTTTAGGAAGGTATCACGACAAACTGATCATGACAGCCCAGAAGCCATGAATCAAAATGAGACATGCTGGGGTTTCTTGATTCTATTTGCTCTTTCAAGCCTTTGGAAACATAGGGAATTAGTTTTACATATCTTTACATGTTGAGGTTTGGAGGGTTTGAATTCGCTTAGGTTGGTGGCTGACTACAAGACGTTCTTTGCCCAAATGTCGGTGGACGCGATTTCGATGCTGGGCGATGACCTGTCCGTGTCTTCCGTGGGCATCAAGAAGGTCACAGGTGGATCTGTCACTGACACGATGCTTGTGGAGGGCGTTTGCTTCAAGAAATGCTTTTCCTATGCCGGTTTTGAGCAGCAGCCAAAGCGCTTTGAAAACGCCAAAATTTTGCTTCTGAACCTCGAGTTGGAGCTCAAGGCAGAGAAAGACAATGCAGAAGTGCGGATAACAGATCCAGACCAGTATCAGTCCATCGTGGATGCTGAGTGGAACATCATCTACGTCCCTCGGCTTCAAACAAATTGTCGTATTATTTTGTTCAAAGAAGTACAGTGCACTGCGGATGCGTTTTCAGTAGACGCCTCAACTTTTTCAACAGTTCGTTCCATCATGATTTCCAGCAGTAGCAGCAGTGTTTTTTCTGCAGCTGCTAGGAGAAGCTGGAGTTGATTGCGAAGTCTGGAGCAAACGTTGTGCTAAGCCGTTTGGCCATTGGCGACCTTGCTACCCAGCACCTCGGGTTCAACACCTTTGATGCATGGAAATTGCTACCAATGGGGCATTTTGATGCATTTTGCATTACCAGGTTTGAATACCATACGTTATTCATATAATCTACATTCATTATCATTCATTAATCTGGTTCCATTGCAAGGTTCACATGGATGACCAGCGAGCTGTGATGGGCTGTGTATTTGTTGCTTGGTATTTTTATGTTGCAGGTTTGCCTCCTCGGTAACTCACCTCGTTTGCATCGCAGGTATTTTGCTGACCGCAACATCTTTTGCGCGGGACGTTTGGAGGCGGGGTCCTGCAAAGCCGATTCTGCGATGCAGACCATCACAGGTCATGGATGTGTTGATTCTGTTTGAGTGGCTTCTAAGAAGAGAAACAAATAGAAATGATATAAACATCAAGAAACAAGAAATAAGAAGAAATCGCCAAAAGTGTGGGTCCATTGTCGGTGATGATATGGTGCCTTTTTTACCCAATCAGGTGGAGGACCTGGAGCGAACCAGGCGTGCAACAGGGGCAGAGGTTCAGACGACTGCTCAAGGCATCACACCGATCCTTGGCACAGGCTTTGTCCAAAATGACAGCGGCTACTAATATGGCTACATATGGCTACATATGGCTACATATTCATATACATTACATGCATATTATGCATGTGTATATGTTTAAATAATGTTTAAAGATTACATAATATTACTATATCAATATTAGCCCAAATTTCAGAGTCTATAGTTGTTATAGATGTTATAGGTGTGATGTTTTATTTCCCGATTTTTGCTCATTAAAATTGCCATGTACTAGTATTGGGTGTATATACCCCATTCTTGGACAAAGCTGAATTTCTCTGGCATGGAAAGGATTCCGGGTATTCCGGTGGGAAGACACATTGCATTTGTTGAGGAGTGTCTTGGGATCTTGCGGCCTTTTCGAAGAAAAGCAAGTGGGTGCTGAGCGGTTCAACTTCTTCACAAAATGCGCAGCTTGGCAGTACAGAGGAGCGATAAGCCGGACAAGCACAGCCAACATATTCAGCGAAATCCAAGGCATTATTTTTTTCTGCTGGAAAACCAGGAAACATCATGAAACTCTTTCACTATGTTTTGACTGATTCTGCAGCTGCTTTCTGTTCAGGAAAAGACCAAGACTGCTACCATCCTGATTCGTGGTGGCGCTCAACAATTCATTGATGAAGCCGCCCGATCTCTGAACGACTCCCTCATGACTCTCGTCATCGTTGTGATATGTTGTGATGTTAGAGTCAACCCCGGGACCCAGAGAACACAACGGAGCGTTTGAAGCAATTGTGTGACTTGAGAATCTTGAGATATTATGAGTCAATTATGACAAATGATTTAAGTCTAATATCACAATACAACGACATGGTGTAAGTTGATGTAAGTTGGTGTAAGTTGATGTAAGTCGTGTAAGTGTTCGAGGTATTTGAGGTGTTTTGGATTTTTTGGATTTTTCCTCGAGGATTGTGCGGCGAGCCATGAAAAATACGAAAGTCGTGGGTGGCGGCGGTGCCATTGAGATGGAGCTCAGCCGATACCTGCGCGAATATGCACGCACCATCAGCGGCAAACAGCAGCTGGTGATCAACTACTTTGCACGTGCCTTAGAGGCTGGCGGTATTTGGTGCTGTTGTGTTGTTTTATGACAACTTTATAACTTAGATATTTTTTGATATGTGATCTTACTTACCCTGAGTTGATGCTTCCAATGGTGAAACATAGCTTGCACCAGAAGGCATTTTCTGGTATATTTTCTGGTATGGACAGGGTATCGCACTTGGATTCAAATTGTAGCAAATTGGAAACAATGGGCAAGTGAAGAACCATCCATAGAGTTTTCACATGTCTTCTCAACATCCTGAAGATTTGCCATCATTCCAACAGCGTTCGCCCATGCGTCAGGTTATCCCCATGACCTTGGCGCAGAATAGTGGCGCAGATGGCACGAAGGTGTTGAATCAACTTCGACAAAAACACGCAGCGGCAGGGACTGAGGGTCGCTGGTGGGGCGTGGACTGCATGAATTGCACAGTTGCCCTGGCTTTGTTTGCAGACATCCAAGCGTTGCGAGCATGGATAATCAGAGACATACAAGGAAATACTCATTCTGATTTGAATTCGAAATGGTGAGACAGAGTAACAAGAAGGAAAATGAGGTAAAATGACTGGAAGTTTTAGAAAGTAAGTAGAATCATTCCAGGTTTGAAAGGCTGAAAGAAAAAGGATGACATCCGAAGCTCACAAAGCTCACATGCTCACGGATGCTCGGTCCATGAGTTGCCAGGTCTGTGATGCTTTCCAGAGCTACATTTGGGAGCCTGTTTTGGTCAAGGAGAGTGCTCTGAATGCTGCAACAGAGGCAGCATGCCTCATCCTCTCCATTGATGAGACTGTGAAGAATCCGCAGCTGAGCGCATTGGGATTGAGACACTTTGAGACGGTTGGACTCTTCGAGACGATAGTGACTATACATGACTATACTAGTTATTTGAGACATTTTGAGACTGACTTCATTCTCGTTTACTTCAGCAGACAGCAGAATGATGCCTCACCTGAAATCATGTTGTCATATGGTGTGAATCTTTCAGATTGCAAATGTCTGCACGTCGGAGCCACGGCCAAGGCAGAGCGAGAAACCTCAAGGGGGGCCAAAAGGGAAAGGCAAAGGGAAGGCCGGGGCAGGGCATCGCAGGGCTAATGAACTTCGGTGTTTGCCTCACTGTGCCAGAGAACTAGAGTATGAGTTTGCATGTGAACTGTGAAACTGCTCAACCATTTATGGATCTTTATGGTCTATTGATATCATGTCTTGGAAAGTTTTGGAACACATTGGCCACCAAACATCATCAAACATCACAATGCCACATCAATGCCACCATGTCTTTTTACATGTAAAAAAGCATTGTCAGGGCATGGGCATGCCGATGGGCAAGGGCCGTGGCCGTGGCGCTCGTGTGCTGAAGGGATGAACGGGATCAACGGGACGGGACGGGACGAACAGGCCGCAATACGGAGCCTGTTTTGAGACGTGTGCCGCAAAAGCGCAAAAAAAGTCCGAGAAATTGTCAAAGGGATACTCCACTTCTGACAGCAATGACAGACGAGCAGATAAACAATGATAAACATGTCTTTCAATCACGAACCTTTCTCTTTGACACATTCAGAAGGCAGAAGCATTTTTCGCAGCAAGGGTGTTTGCCTAGAGTGTAGCTGCTTCCGCAGAGCCTAAAGAACACCAAGTGGCTTGTGGTATCTCGTGTTCGTACTAGGCCCATCTTTATCATCTGTGCCGGTTGTGTAAGTTGTATATATATACATATTGATACATATTATACGTATTGATATATATATATATATATACATACATACATATATATATACATATATATATATACATATATATATATACATATATATATATATACATATATATTGTGATTCGTACATTCCGATGCCCAGGATGACAAGCATCTCCACTTTCGAGTGTTCTTTCTCAAGGCGTGTTGGCTCAGGCGAGCATAGGTGCGGGCAGGGTGGGCTCATCGCCCTTGAAGCC
>Ga0126342_10017346_pt1 | contig 12459 bp, 11 predicted proteins | sample Cyp1metagenome_FD_92528 | JGI IMG/M metagenome (GOLD analysis project Ga0126342, IMG submission 92528) | Coral microbial communities from Lord Howe Island, Old Settlement Bay, Australia - Cyphastrea 1 metagenome | ecosystem: Host-associated > Invertebrates > Cnidaria > Coral ... | reverse complement strand
TACTAACTACTAACTACTAACTACTAACTACTAACTACTAACTACTAACTACTAACTACTAACTACTAACTACTAACTACTAACTACTAACTACTAACTACTACTACTACTACTACTACTACTGCTACTGCTACTGCTACTGCTACTGCTACTGCTACTGCTACTCCTACTACTACTACTACTAGTACTACTATTACCTCTTACTTGCTTACCTACTTGCTTGCTTGCTTGCTTACTTACTTATTTACTTACTTACCTACCTACGTACTTACTTACGTACGTACGTACTTACTTACTTACTTAACTTTACTTTACTTTTACTTTACTTTACTTTACTTACTTATTTACTTACTTTCTTTCTTACTTACTTACTTTTCTTCAGTGCTAGTAGTGCTGGTAGTCTTAGTAGTATTACTAGTATTAGTAGTATAGTTAGGGGGAGGGGAGGGGTGTGGTAGGGGGAAGGGTGTTGGACATGATTCAGACGAAGCAGCAATGCGTAGCAAGAGAACAAAGGAAGAAGTACAAACTAAACCAAGAACAGCAACAGGGACAACACCTTCCAATCAGACACGCCGGCAGGCTGGTGATTTCTTTCAACAATTGCCAGGCGTTCTGGTCAACACCGGGTTTGCCTTTTTTGTTTGGGGAGACTGACAAATATTATTCTGGAATGGTTTGGTGGCTTGACTTTAGAGATTTTGTTGGTTAAACCCAAAACACAAGGAAAAAATTGGAACCTCCTATCCATGTCGTCCCAGAGTTGAAACACAAGGAGATACAAAGCAAAAAAAATAACTCAATTTACACATTCCAGGTATACCAACGTTAACCAGATCGCAAAAATGTTGGACCTGCAAAAAAACAACAACACCATATGAGGACACCTTCTCTTAGTTGCACCCAAAAAGAACTAATGAACTAAGCGTCCTGACTAGAGGATCCGGCCCGTCGTGTGGACCCAGATGCGGCGCTGAGCACTTGCTTTCTTCGGCCGTCCGGCAATCGAGTCCAATGAGATTCGTGGTTGTCGTAGCTGATGTGTCGTAGTCTTTGAATCTTTGGTAACCCTCCCAGACCCTTGTTCAAACACTGGACCTGAAGGATATTTCCTTCAGAGTAACAAACATTTGTCAAGGGTAATGAAGATGGGCAACGTTAGGACACACAACAACCAAAGTGTTTGAACAAGGGAGCTGAACTGTCATTGCGCCACAATTGGGCTGAAGTGGGCACGTCCATTTTGATATTGATTGACATTGATTGACAATTGATAGTGCAATACATTTCACAAGTGTAGTTGCAGATCCAAATGCCTGTGAAAAATTGTGAAGGTATCTATATAGTTACATCAACTTCATCTAGGCACTCAGCATCAAAATGCTTTTGTCTTGTCAATGAGAGCACAATGTTACTCACTTCACGAAGCTTCAGCGCTTGAAGCCAGAGTGTATGCCAGCAATTTGGGCATTTCATGTCAATTGTGTTGGAGAAATCTTGATTCTCCTGAAAGGAACGTCGTTGGTCTCCCTAGTCTGTGAAAAGGTTCCGCCCTCTTTCTTGGTCAGCGGAGATAAACAGAGAAAGTCAATGGGTCTGACTCGCCATGACTTAGTCTTGACTTAGTTTGACTAATGACCATGGTTCTTGGTCATCCGAATCCATCCTGTGCTCTTGGGATGAACGATTGGGGATTCTGAGGCCATGGACTGAAAGGACCAAGCACCTTGCCTTGAGCGGATGTTGCACGTAATCCGTTTCCATTCTATAAGTGATCAGGTGCAACAAAGGTTTTTGAGCAGGTCTGGAAGGAATACAGCAGTTGTCATTCGGCTCGAAATTTCACAAGGACGAGGAAATATGAGGAGTCATGAGGAAGCATGAAGTAAGCGTGCCTGACGTGCCTGATTTCAAGGATTGCAATTTCTTATAGCCACTGATCGATGTACCAACTAAGGGTCTTAAACTGTTGCCGGAATAGTGTTGGGTTGGGGGCCATTGCCTGTGGAGGAAGCTTGCATTGTTAATTTGCCTGGTTTGTTGAAGTGTTTATATAAAACTTTCTTTCCACCTCCTGACTTCCAGGAGTGCCCAGTTCATGTAGTCAGTGAATATTGTTTGCGCATGTTTCAATTTGAAGTTTGAAACCAGTGAGAAACAAGATGCGACAAAGGGGACACCACAAAGTGAACCCAAAATTACCGCCTCAAAGCAATGGGGAGTTCATGCTCTAAACGGACGGATGGAAGTCCAAGGCGCCACCTGCAACTTGGTATTGCAAACAACAGGATTTCAACCGACACAGTGAGACATATATATTATTATATTGTAATATCCATTAACCATATATATATATATATGTATATAGACATATGCATGTGTATATGCATGTGTATGTGTTGCATGTGTATATGTTGCATGTGTATATGTTGCATGTGTATATGTTGCATGTGTATATGTTGCATGTGTATATGTTGCATGTGTATGTGTATGTGTATGTGTATGTGTATACGTATACGTATACGTATATGTATATGTATATGTATATGTCATATGATACTGTGATACACAGGCAGATCAGGCAGGGGGGCCTGAACAAAAATATGAACTTGGACAGAGGTTCTCAGCAGACAACTTTAAGAAGCCCACAACAGACTACCGGGTTCTGGAAGGTGAATAAAGAGGTTGAGCACCGCATGGCACTGGCTTTTAACTTGACTAAGCTTGGGTGGCTGCAAGCTTCACCGAGTTTTGTGGCCCCCTGTGCTATTCAGAAATAACGAAGCTGCCAACTTGCCTCGCCCGCTTGCGCCAACTCTAATTTCCAATGGCTGCGTGAGTTTCAAATCTGATTTGCCACTGAGATTCTTTGAGTCGATTCAGCAGATAAGACACGTTTTTTGAAGCCGCAGTGTCTCAGTGTCTCGAAGCCACGTTCTGATGTGCAGGTCAACGCACATTCAAGAGTTTGGGATTCACTTTGCGGCAAAAGCAAGCTGAATTTGATGCAAGGAGACTGACTCCATTTGGAGTTGCAGAAACCCTGTTGCAGCCTTGTCACCTCACATACCTTCAAAGATCTTCAAAGCAAATCAAAATTCCTGAAGGAGATACTCTGCCACTGCATGGCCAAGCCCAAGTACCGTGAAGGTATCACAGGGATGGTGTGGGCAGATAGGCTGAGAGGTGGGGAGATTGAAATGGTTCACTCGAGATCAATATCTTGGGAAACTGATATGGGGCACTGGTTCTGTATGTTGCTACCTTGCAGTATTTGCCGATGCGTGGCTCTTTGAGTGTGAAAAGACACACTGAACAACATAAAGGCATACGCAAGAGACCATGCGCTCCAAATCCAAATTATGCATACATGCACACACACACACACCCAGGATGCAACAACAATTCACATAATTCGTTTCCTTGGACTTACACGGCACTCGGCAACATTTCTCAGCAGCTTTGGATGGACACTTGGAGCATCTGAAAGAATTTGAAAGCAGCCGGAAGCAGGGGAAAAACATGGCAATGCTGGCGGGTAGTGCCGATGGCCTCGCCTTCGTTGCTCCCCTGCGACACGCAGGAGCCACTGAAAGACATTGAGGGTTGGAGAGTGCGGTGGAAAATGGCAATGACGATGCAATTTGGACCATCAAAATCAAACACTCTGTGCCGGTCTGTGCCGAGCATTGATGTGTCTTGTGACTTCAACTGTGGAGCACTGGGATCACTCTCACAGTATCTCACAGTGGCAACTGTCGCAGATTTAGCGCCTCCAGTGCCAAGTGGGACTCGACCAACCAGCAGGGTGCAGGAAACCTAACAGATCCTGTTGAAGCCTGAAGGCTTTGATCTTTTTACATTTTTTGAAAGCATTTTTTACATGTTTAGTACTATTTTGATCTATTTTGTAACTTTCAGCGCCCCTTTTATGAGGCACTCCCGCTCCTCCGCAGCTGCATCCCTCTCGGCACGGAGGCTCAGGAGTCAATTGCAGCAGTTCATAGCGGGCCATGGCGGCCATGGCTCCTTTGCCACGCACATGCCGCGCATGTGAGGTTTGTGCAGGTGCTGTAGCCTTGGCAAGACGATCTCCGGCCCGGAAAAACTCGAGATGCCACAGTCGGAAAGGCTGGTCATAGCTGGCTGCATTGTCTTGGAGTCTTGGAGTCTTGGCTGGCTGCATTGTATGAGTCGAGAATATTCGAGAGCTGCTCAGACTTTTGAAGCCTGCTGTAGAATAATTTGCCAATGACGAAAGGCTTTGTTACTCTACGGGCCGAGGACCATCCGCGAACACACACAGCGTTGTAAGAGCAGATTGACAGATCAGCACGTCCTTTGTTTTGTAATTTCTGGGGCCTTCCTCAGCTGAATGTCAGCTGAACATAGCTGAACTATGACATACTAATCATACTATGATCATACTATGACTATGAGGTAAGATTGCACCAAGCGATACCAAGCGTAAAGTCTATCTGATTTCCCTCCTCCGTCTCTTCGTGGTGTCTTCCAGGAGGTGGAAGATCTTTCTATCACCGCGGCCACGGACATATGCTGTGAGTTCTTGCCCAGCGAAACGTATAGAGTATAGAGAAACGATGAGAAACGTGAAACACGTGACTTCACCCTGGAGTGGAAAACCAGCTTCGTCCGCTTCCATGTCCATGCAGGACACTCGAGTTGTGAAGCGTGAGCTGAATGACAGGCAATGCATTGGTTCCGAAGTCTTCAGTATTCTGAAGTCTTAAGAGGGAAGTCTTATGACATGTAGATATCACATGATACATGAAATTTGACAAATTGTGATGTTTACCATGATGAACACAGAAACACAAGGCAGCAGCAGTTCTGGGAAATGCTGGAGGAAGACTTCGAGGCCGCGCTTCGCAGCATGATATCTCTGTGACATCCTATGCAATAGCGACACAGCTTTTATGGAACCACACGGAACCATTCACAGCTGCTACAGCTGCTTTCATCTTGGCAGGAGGATGTTGTGCCAGAATTTGGTCGTGAAAACCTCCTGCGTGTCTACGAGTTCATCAAGTGTCATGCCTAGAGCGCTACACAGATCCTAGCTTTTGCTGAAGTTCCGAAGAGTTGCCTTGAAACGTTCAGGTCCAAGTTCGTTCACGCGCATCTCTTGGTGTTCAGTTTGAGTGGACAGGTACTGCAAGTATGAGAAGGAGATTCCTGAACTGCCTGAGTTCCAGGACTGTTTTCAGAGAAGATTTGGCAGTTGAATCACAGCTCGAGTGTGTTTGCAGACCACCATTGAAGGACATAGATCCAGAGTTCTTCCCTGGACTACGGGCGAAGCCATGGTGCCTTGAACCAGATCTGTGAAAAAGTCTACTGAGTCCATTTGACGGTTCTTGTCACTTCATATTTTTCAATATCTTAGCATTCGTAGCATCCGGTTTGCGATGACTGGGCAACCCAGCAACCACAACTGACCTCACCTTAGGTGGGAAGTGGATGAAATTGACAACCCTGAGTGGGTGGAGAAGGTTGTGGCCGGCCTTCCCTATGCAGGGAGCTCAGCCGGGCTCAGGGCTATCACGGGGGCTCCTGAAAGCTTCGCCATGTGATGTTCCAGTGACTCCATGACTCCATGCCTGGCGATACCTAGGTGCAGGGTGAGCTGGCAGACCTTCTGGAGGCGGCAGCCATGAGCACATGGACTCACTATACTTGGACTGCTTAAATACTGCTTAAATCAGCTTCACAATTGATGAGGCTGCTTAGATGAGCCAGGTAGAAGACTTTGCCATCAGTATTTGAGCCCACAACAGCTTTTGCAGCACATGGTTGCGGTTTACATCGGTTTACTATACTTTACGATGCAGCAGGACAACGAGGAGTACCTGATCTCTGACAGCGTAGGCTCCTCAGACTAAACCGTAACAACTTGGAGCCAAATCATGCAGCATGTAGAACAACTTGGGTTTGAGCACGAAAACAGTTTGGACTTCACTGAAATCTGCATGAATTAATTTCAATGATGCTCTACTCGGTGCTCTACTCGATGTCTCTACTCCATGCTTGTTAAGGTCAAGAACGATGTCATGGGTGGAGGATGGTCAGGCTTTCGCCTCCGGCGGTCTCTCTCCCAGATCTCCCCTAGATCTCCCGATCTGCCGCCTACGCCTGCATTTTGCGCTGCCTGCATCCGCATCGACCGAGGCTGGGCGCCTGGCTCTCCAGGAATTGCGAGCTCTTCCCGAAGACCGTGCAGCTCTTGAAACAGAAACTCGGGTGAATTTACTATCGGATATCGGATGATATCGGATGATATCGGATGATATCGGATGATATATACTGCATAAGAATGCACAACATACAGAACCTAGGTTTGCATTACAAGTAGTCGCATGATCGAACAGGATCCAATAGGATCAAACGTGGCTCAGATGCGTTTGGAACCTTTTATGCGAGTTTTCTTGCAGGTGCATGGTTTGGAAAGGTCTAGCCCAGGCTACAAGCAGGTCTGGGATTGTCAAGGTAACGTTGGCGAATCCAAATCGAGTTTGCTGAGGTCAGACGTGCCCTTGGCGATGCGAGGTGTTATTGTTGCCCGGCAGGCCCACGGGCTTGGATGATTTGGTCGACGCGTTCGTGGTGAATCCCGAAACTCAATGGTGTCTTTGGAACCAAATCGCCAAAATCGAAAGTGCCACACTTGCTCACCTCATTCACACATGCGGTGTCCTTTGTGCGATCAAATTTTGCAGACTTGGCTCAAGAAAAGTGCTTCATGCCAAACTTTACGGCATGCGAGTCACAATTATTTGTCTCATTCATATGTTCACAATATACATGAATGATATATGATATATGACATCTGATATATGATAATATGATATATGATAATATATGATATATGTTGTTGCACTGTAGTTTCACATGTATCACCTCATATGTGCATAGTACTGTCGTGGCATGGCTCAAGAAATAGTGCATTGCAGGGTATTAGGGTTTGCTTTTAACCCGTTTCTATAGGTTATCAATCGCATGCTCTCTGAGCAAATTCGGAGACTATGCTCACATGTGTGTTCCCCATGAGCGCCTAACGCCAGGGTCTGGTGGCGCATACTTTGGGGCCATGGGATGATGGTGTGAGTTGTGCTTTGCCAAGACCACTGCAAGCTACATTTAAATTTATCGAAATTTTTGCGGTAAACGTGCCAGGGTGGGTTTGGTTGGTGTATCGCTCAATGCAATCGCGGTGTCGTCAATAGGTAGAGCTGTTGCCCTGCAAACTGCCTCAGGAGGCGGGGGGTGTTATTGCTAGGTATGTGTCTCATTCTTTGCCAGTTTGCAAGCCGGTTGCCCTGAGGGCCGGTGCGTCCAACGCACTGCTGCTGGTGCATTCCTTCCAGCAGGCTGCATATGGGGTGGGCACATCTACTTGGCATGTTGGCGTTGGCCAAAGGTGGTGGGTTTCAGTTAACTACAATATACGATATATGATATTATGGTTTCTGACATACATTAAGTTTTGCAACTTATGTATGTCCAGGCGCGCGCTATGTTGGCCGAGTGTATTCCATTGAGATTGTGACCAGATTATTTGGCCCAGTTGATTCTCTGTGCTGGGTGCTGGTGGTGGCAGTGCCGGTATGGCCTCTGCTGCGTTTGGGGCGCTGGTTGCAAAGTTCTTTTCTGGTCAGTGGGATCACGGAGAAATGGAGTAGCGCCTAGAGGAGCTGGGTTTTAGCACAAAACAGAACGAAATCACTGCCTAACAGCTGCTGTTGGAACAAGACAATCTGATAGAGACTGAGTCTATCTGAGTCTGTTTTGTTGACTCATAATTGCACACTTACACCTCGATATGCATACTCTGCTAACATCTGCTAATACCGTAGCCGGTCTTAAGACAGGCAGGGAAGCTTAACAGCGCAAAATTGCTGGGCCGAGGTAAAAGGTGCTCTGGCTGCAATCGAAGCTTGAGTCTGGACTACCTTTTTCATCCGTTTGCAAAACCCCCACTGGTTTCGAAGTGTGCTTTTTCCAGGAAGTGCGAGCGCAAGCTTCGCAAACCAGCCCGCCCGCTGTGGAGCCTATCACTGTTTTGCGGGATTTGTTCGAGATTGTGGAGTGGTCTTGCAGAGGCGATTCGGACAAACTCCCACAGCTAAAATTCTGCTGATATGACATGTCCTTGCCTTCTAGTCTATGCATGTCTATGCTAATTAATTATCCCAGATTACCCGTACTGACTGAACACCAGTGCCGAACTTAGAGCCACGGTACTTAGAGACAAGGTGGGGACACAGACAGCGCTGGGAGACCATGTGAGGAGACAAGCTGGACAACCCATTTCTTTAGCAAACCCACACCTTTTGGCCACAAGACCCAGGATGCTGGTTCAACGGGGAAAAATTAAACCCAGGTAAATGACCAGGTCCAGGAGGCGGCAAAGCAATTTCACAGAGGGCGGGCCAAAGGTTGGGTAGAAAATTTACAATCATTTATGATTCACCGTAGCTTCCATGTAAGGCAGGAACCTATCCGAAAAAACCGTTGGTAGGGACAGGACTCCTTTGATGAGTTCTTCATCTTTTGTACCAACCATTTTGTGATCCACTCTGTCGTCTCTGTCCTGAGCTTTCACTCCACTCTGTTCCCTAAGTCAACCCTTTGACCCAGATCGGTCCGAATCTCCAGTCCACGGAGATTGAAGATTCAGGAGACCCCTCAGGAGACAGCATCTATGCACGAAATCAACGAAGCTAAATGAAATGTCATCATGAACAACTGTATGGAGCATGAATCGATATTCATCTAGTTTCTCCTTGTTCTCCTTCAGATACCTCTATCTGCAGGTGCCACATGGTGGTCCTCTCGCGCGGCTGCGCCATGCGCGGCATTTGGGTGGCGTTGGCATGCCTTGCAACGTCGGGCCACTGAAAGACTGGAGGTGACAACCAGGCAATGCAGATATGGAGTACAGTAAGGCAACCGCATCTTCCAAAGTTGCGACAAGCTTTGCTGAGTGCCAATATTGACCATTACAGTAGAAACTCCATGTGTAGGGAAACTCCTGCAATTGATGCTCCTTCATGAACATTTGTGCAACATTCGGATTTGGGTAGGCAGACTGGGCAGCAGAAACTCTTCGAGCCACAGTTCGGCACAGTGTGTGGGAAGTCCGGCGTTTGCGCTGCTCTGGCCTATTTGGTCTCTGAGTTCGAGTTGAAACCTGGAAAGCAAAGCAGTGACTCTGCTCGGCGTTCCTTGAGACTTGCTGCCACATCGCTGGCGAACCACCAGGCATTTGACAAGGAGTACAAAAAGATTATGAAGGACGATAACCTCAGTTGCAGCCCCGTTTTCCGAAGTTAAAGATCTCATGGCAATGGCACACTAATACATAGTGTTACTACTGGCATCATGAAGGAAAGTGGTATTACGGTAAGTATATTATACGGTGTTGAAAATGGGACGGCTGCCAACTTAGTGACAACCTTGGGCGATTTCTGAGGAAGAAACTCCAGAGCTCCCTTTGAGGGCGCGGCTTCGGACAAGCTGGAGCCCCTGGGACTTGACAAGCGCAACGTCGCAAAGGGCCAAAAACTTTCTTGGATGACACAAGCAGGACCACAAAATTTCCGGAATTTGGCTGTTGCTTTGCTGTGCTGTCTTGACGTCTCACTATCCTGGACATCTCTTGATTTCTTTGGGTGGATGGGCAAAGCTGAAGACACAGAGAGCGGCCTGTTGGCAAGGTCCCCAAGATGCAGGGACCTGAGCACTTTGCAAGAGTTCGCTGGAAAATTGCGCCAAAGTCTCAAGATGGCATGGTCGTCCCAAAGGTTCTGGCAGCAGTTTGAGATGCACTTATATAATCTTATATAGACTCCATGAGGAGGCGTCCTTTGGAAGAACCTTGGGCCTCGCCCTAGACTCTCCGAGAATCCGCTTCGATGCTAGTACGAAACCGTACCAAAGTGCCCTTGCGGGTCGAACTGCGTCACCCTCCCAAACAACCCAGTCCATTCTCTGAATGCCTGCAGCGACCTTTTAGCAACTGCTGGGTGCAACCAGCCCCGCTGCTTGTGGCAGAGGTGAGGCCTGGCATTGAATGGGATCTGCGCCCGAGTGCATGTAGAATACCACATTCTATAGCGTTCGGATTTCTTTTCCCAAAGCAATAGTTTGATTCTAAACGCCTTTGACTCTGTGTATTGGAACATGTCTGTTGTGCAGGTGAAAATTCTCACATTTGCCGGCGTTGAAGTTCGTGCTCGTCCTTTGAAGCGGGGTGACTCGTATGATTTTCATGTGGCAGTGCCTGCAAAGCCAGCACAGTTACGCAGCCTAACGCTTGGGTCCAGATCCTGTTCTGATGGGATGACACTCGTCTGCAAAATGTTTTCGACTTTGCATGTGCTTTGAGTCTGCAAGTTTGCTTGTGCTGACAGCCTCGCGGCCAGGAAGGATTCAGACGCACTTTCCTGCTCAACAGCTTCTTCCGCACCGCAAGTTCATGGTCAAGCGCCAATCCAAGTGCCAATCCGCGTGAAGCATCCGAAAGTTGTGCTTGTCTCAGATGTGTCAGTGATATTGATGGCTTCATTGCAGTGGGAGCGACCCAGTCTGCGACGTGATCATTGCAAAACTGAAATCTTACTGTAGCAGGTCCTGCGGATAAAAATGATAATGTATACACAAGTGATAAAGCTTGTGGATTGGATCCTGTTCTGAGAAAGCAGTCCTTTTGCCACTGCTCAAGATGTAGCGTGGATGGATTTGTGTCGAGCATGTGCATACAAAGAGATGCAGATGTGGTGGGGTTAGAGTCGGTTAGAGTTTTTTTCCCTTGTGGCCAAAGGCTGCGCAAGGCTGACTGTTGCCACGGCAGGAATTTCGTTCAAACAGATTGGTTGTGGATACAGTTTAATAGTGTTGTGTTATGTTGTGTTATGTTGTGTTTTTTGTATGTGACAATAGCGGAGTGTTTCAGCATCCCGTGACCCTTTCGCCATACACTTAGAACCACCAGGTGCCAGGAACTGGAGTTCAGCCTCACAGCGATGGCTGGAATCCCAGATTTGGAGACATATGGGCCCCCAGGTTGTTTTTTGTTTTTTTTAGATACGTTTTTTAGTTTTTTTGCATGTTTTTGCTTTTATGTTTGAAAAAATCATGGAGTATTTCCAGTCTTCTCGGACCCACAGACACACACCCACACAAATTGCAGGTAGAAATTTTTTCCTCACTGCGCACTTCGGGCTGAGCGTGCTTTGCTTGGACAGTCTTCAGTCTTATCGAAGAGGAGGTGAACAAACCCTTATCGTAGGTATTTGCAGGAATTTGCATTCACGGAGAGGATTGCTGGGCATCGTAGCAGATTTGCGGACAGGAAACTGAGTGAAACGAGTGGTACATGTCAGTCCAATAAAAACAAATCACTTCTGTAACCAATGGACTGAGTGTCGCTTGCGCAGAGCTGCATTGCTGAACTCATTGTTTCTATTACAGGATTTTATAGTTGTTCTATGTTTGGTTATTTGGTGGCTACCGAAGCCAACCTTGAGTTGTAACTTTGTGTTGCGTTTTTTTTGCCAAGGTCCCTCCTGACTGCGCAATCACGGTGGGTGGTCTGCAACCCAACATTTTTTCTGTCAGATTGCCTCAGGTGCAACACAAATTCGCACAAGTAGACTGCCGCAATTATCGCATATTCATGTTTTTTTGAGGTGAGGAACGACCTTGGAAGGAAGACGATTGCATTGTCTTAGACGCTTATCTTACTTTGCAGAGCTGGATAACGGAATTTTGAATTATTGGTGCAGGGATGCAAAGGTAACATGTAGAAGGGTTTCCACAACATGTAGAAGGTTTCCCAGACCGAACAGAAACGTGCTCATGGGGTCTGTATCCGTGTACACAGCATGCAGCTTGGCGTCTCAGTGGTGGCCTTGTTTTTTTGCGCCAAATCGAAAGGTTGTAAGTTCAAGTTTAGGAGTGTTTGTCCTGTGATATCTGACGACGGTGGGCAACTCCATCCACATGTGCATACATGCTGTTGTCTGAGGATACATCCTTCATGCATTCCACAAGAAATGATTCAGACGAGGACTCTGCCAAAGCACAACCAACACATCGAGCATTTTTCATGCCATTTCTCAAAATTTCTCAAAGCGATTTTTCTTCCTTCGGACTTTTTGAATCTTTTTGCAGTTACAGATTTTTTCAGCAGGATCGCTTCGTCCTTGTGATAGACTTTTGGCATCCTGATTTGACCATCCCGGAGAGGGAGGAGAGGGAGCTGGAGCATGGTAGCTTTCTTGACGTCGTGAAACAGTTATAGTATGTTATAGTTATATAATGCTATATAATGCTATATAATGCTATATAATGCTATATAATGCTATATAATGCTATATAATGCTATATAATGCTATATAATGCTATATAATGCTATATAATGCTATATAATGCTAT
>Ga0126342_10017345_pt1 | contig 12459 bp, 9 predicted proteins | sample Cyp1metagenome_FD_92528 | JGI IMG/M metagenome (GOLD analysis project Ga0126342, IMG submission 92528) | Coral microbial communities from Lord Howe Island, Old Settlement Bay, Australia - Cyphastrea 1 metagenome | ecosystem: Host-associated > Invertebrates > Cnidaria > Coral ... | reverse complement strand
GCAAAACATGTGACTAACATGGATGAATCCCATACCACCAGAGGAAGCACATAGTGCCAGAATCATGATGGTAACATATGTTGACACATATATTCATATACATACATATGTATACATATATATGTATACACACATGCATGTATATATACATATGTATATAATACTTAGTGTTATCGTTTTTTCTTCCTTATCGTTTTACGGTGGATGGACTATACCCGGTACAAAAAGGCAACCTGCAATACTAAATCTAATTGACGGGGTTTTTTTAATTTCCTCCTAAGTGCATTTCGACTGCGCAGGCTCGCGCAAAGTGTGGGTCGCGATCTCGGCCTGCGGCATTGTACCTGTAAATTCTTGCACAAAATGGCTTTTGCGAAACGGCCACATGCATTTCGATTGCGCAGGCTCGCACAAAGTGTGGACCCCGGTCTTGGTCTGCGAGAAGTAGTGTGTTGTGTTTCGTCCGTCTTGTCTTGTCTTGTCTTCCAATAGTCTCGCTCTTCCGAAGCATTCGATGCATCAGAGGCGGGGATCATTGTCCTGTACTGTTGTGTTTCGTCCGTTTTGTTCTGTCTTGTCTTCCATATAATCTTGCACCGCCGAAGCATTCGATCCGTCTTGTCTTTCTTATGTCTTACATAGTCTTGCACTTTTGAAGCATTCGACGCATCCGAGGCGGGGATCTCTTCCATCATAGTCTTGCACTTCTGAAGCATTCGAGGCATCCGAGGCGGGGATTTCCGTCCTGTACTGTCGTGCTTCGTCTGTCTTGTCTTGTCCCCGTAAATCTTTCACTGTCTACCAATTATATCGCACAAGGCGATGACGGAAGTTTCGACTAGACGATGGTTGGCCCGAGAGCGGGTAGGTGTATAGGTACTCAGATGTGTTATGTAGTTGTATGATTTGCAGACGCCAAAGACTTGCGTGAATATGTTCATGAGGATGTTACTTGAGATCATGTGAATATGTTCATTATGTGTAGATGTCGAGATAAGAAGATGTGAAGATGTCAGGGTTTTAGTTGCAAGAGACAGACAAGGTATGCTGTATAGAAGGTTATTGAAGATGTGAAAAGTACAAATACAAACATACAGATATGCTGAAAGGCTCTCAAACACAGACGCGCGCAGAGAAACATGTTTACACAAATATACACACAGACACACACACAAACCCCCACACACACAGGAGCTTTTACACACAGAAGCTTTTACATATAGAAGCTTTGACACACAAGAGCTTTTACACACAGAAGATTTTTCTCATACACTCAGACACTTTTACACGCAGAAGCTATTTACACGCAGACGCTTTTGCACACAGAAGCTTTTACGCACAGAAGCTTTTTACACACAGACACTTTTACACACAGATGCTTTTACACACAGAAGATTCTAAACACAGAAGCTTTTGCACGCAGAAGCTCTTTACACACAGAAGCTTTTACACACAGTACAGACGCTTTTTACACACAGGCACTTTTACACACAGGCACTTTTACACCAGAAGTTATTACACACACAAGCTTTTACACACAGAAGCTTTTACACATTTTTACGCACAGATGCTTTTACACACAGACGCTTTTACACCCAAACACTTTTACACGCAGACGCTTTTGCACACAGACGCTTTTACACACAGGAGGTTTTACACACAGAAGCTTTTACACACAGGAGGTTTTACACACAGAAGCTTTTTACACACAGGCGCTTTTACACACAGGAGCTTTTACACACAGACGCTTTTACACACAGAAGATTTTACACACAGAAGCTTTTACACACAGAAGCTTTTACACACAGAAGCTTCTGCACGCAGAAGCTTTTACACACAGAAGCTTTTACACGCAGAACCTTTTACACACAGCAGCTTTTACACACAGAAGATTCTACACACAGAAGCTTTTACACACAGAAGCTTTTACGCACAGAAGCTTTTACACACAGAGGCTTTTACACAAAGACACTTTTTACACACAGAAGCTTTTTACACGCAGACGCTTTTGCACACAGAAGCTTTTACACACAGGCGCTTTTACACAAAGAAGCTTTTACACACAGAAGCTTTTACACACAGAAGCTTTTACACACAGAAGCTTTTTACACGCAGACGCTTTTGCACACAGACGCTTTTACACGCAGGAGCTTTTACACAAAGAAGCTTTTACACACAGAAGCTTTTACACACTGAAGCTTTTACGCAAAGACGCTTTTACACACAGAGACTTTTACACAAAGACACTTTTTACACACAGAAGCTTTTTACACGCAGACGCTTTTGCAAACAGAAGAGTTTACACACAGGAGCTTTTACACAAAGAAGCTTTTACACACAGAAGCTTTTACACACAGAAGCTTTTACACACAGAAGCTTTGACACACACAAACGCCGTACACAGAAGCTTTTACACACAGCAGCTTTTACACACAGAAGATTCTACACACAGAAGCTTTTACACACAGAAGCTTTTACACACAGAAGCTTTTACACACAGAAACTTTTACACACAGAAGCTTTTACACACAGAAGCTTTTACGCACAGACGCTTTACACACAGACGATTTTACACACAGAAGCTTTTTACACACAGAAGCTTTTACACACAGAAGCTTTTACACACAGAGGCTTTTACACAAAGACACTTTTTACACACAGAAGCTTTTTACACGCAGACGCTTTTGCACACAGAAGCTTTTACACACAGGAGCTTTTACACAAAGAAGCTTTTACACACAGAAGCTTTTACACACAGAAGCTTTTACACAGAAGCTTTTTACACGCAGACGCTTTTGCACACAGACGCTTTTACACGCAGGAGCTCTTACACAAAGAAGCTTTTACACACAGGAGCTTTTACACACAGACGCTTTTACACACAGCAGCTTTTACACACAGATGCTTTTACACACAGACACTTTTGACACACAGAAGTATACCATTTTACCTCAATTTTCGACGATCAATCCTTCGGGGGAAAGGGTTGCGCCCGACCCGTGAAAATTGCAATTTTACTTCAGTTTTTGGCGATCGAACCTCGTTTCGTGCAAAAAAGTTGTTGCGGCACACTCAAAATTTCAATCTTACCGCAGTTTTTGGCGACCGAACCTCATTTCGTGCGAAAGGATTGCGACCGACACTTCAAAATCGCAATTTTACTTCATTTTTTGGCGATCGAACCTCATTTCGTGCGAAAGGGTTGCGACCGACACTTCAAAATCGCAATTTTATTTCAGTTTTTGGCAATGGAATTGATTTCGTGCGAAGAGGTTGCGACCGACACTTCAAAAATCAGTTTTGCAGTTTTTGGCGATGGAACCTCATTTTGTGCGAAAAGGTTGCGACTGACACTTCAAAATCGCAATTTTACCTTATTTTTTGGCGATGGAACTTCATTTCGTGCGAAAGGATTGCGACCGACACTTCAAAATTTCAATTTTACCTCAGTTTTTGGCGATGGAACCTCGTTTCGTGCGAAAGGGTTGCGTTTCGTGCCGTCTCGTTGGCACTGCCCCGCGCTTTAAGCGAGAAATAGAAAAGAAGGAAAAAGAAGAGGGCAAGAGAGCAAGAGAGCAAGAGAGAATGGATGTGAAGATGTGAGGATGTGAAGATGTGAGGATGTGAAGATGTGAAGATGAGAAGATGTGAGGATGTGAAGATGTGAGGATGTGAAGATGTGAAGATGAGAGGATGTGAAGATGTGATGTGAAGATGAGAAGATGTGAAGATGAGAAGAGGTGAAGGGATGTGAAAATGTGAGGATGTGAAGATGTGAAGATGTGAGGATGTGAAGATGTGAAGATGTGAGGATGTGAGGATGTGAAGATGTGAAGATGAGTAGATGTGAAGATGAGCAGATGTGAAGATGAGAAGATGTAAAGACGAGCAGATGTGAAGATGAGAAGATGTGAAGATGTGAGGATGTGAGGATGAGATGTGAAGATTTGAAGATGTGATGTGAAGATGTGAAGATGTGGAAATGTTTGACAGACCCCCACTATTAGAAGAACCCTTCGCTCAGAGGCTCTCGGGAAAAAAAAGAAACCTATAGGAGAGCTTGGATGTTGCGAATCTGGATGGCAGAGTGAATCCATTGATGGACCGAAAGGTGGTTGGAGTTGTGTTTTTTGGAGTGGTTGCAATGGTTGTAATGGTCACCTCGCCCACAACTGCTGGATGTAGTGTGGTGTAGCGCACTTGTAGTTGTAGTTGTAATGTTGTGGAGTTGTAGTTGTAGTGTGGTGGAATTAGTGTAGTGGAATTAGTGTAGTAATGCAGTGTAGTGTAACGTAGTGTACTGTAGTGTAGTGTAGTATAGTGTAGTGTACTGTGAAGTAGTGTAGTGGTAGTGGTAGCTGTAGTTGTAGTGTAGTGTAATTAGTGTAGTGTGGTGTGGTGTATGTGTAGTTGTCGTTGTAGTGTGGTGTAATCCAATTAGTGTAGCGTAGTGTTGTGTAGTGTAGTGTACTGTAGTGTAGTTGTAGTTGTAGCTGTAGTGTAATTAGCGTAGTGTACTGCAATTAGTGTAGCGTAGTGTAGTTGGTGCAATGTAATGTAATTAGTGTAGTTTAATGAAGAGTAATGTATTTGTAGTTGTAGCGGTAGTCGTAGGGTAGCGGTGGTGGTAGTGGTAGTTGTAGTTGTCTATCTATTTCTCTATCTATCTATTTCTCTATCTATCTATCTAGTCTATCTATCTATCTATCTGTCTGTCTGTCTGTCTGTCTATCTGCCTATCTTGAAAACACAGCTATTCTGCCAGACTTCCTAAATTTTTGAACTTGACAACATCAAAAACGCAACAATTCTGCTGGATTTCCCCAATTTTTGAATTTGACTTGGCAACGTCAGAAACGAAGCAATTCTGCGAGACTTACTCAAACTTTGAAGTTGACAACATGAAAAACGAAGCAATTCTGGGAGACTCCCTTCAAAAATGGAAAGTTGAGTGCAGAGCTGACGGCCTCGTACTGTACCAATGAGTTTTGCGATTTGTTCATTCCATCTGTCTAAAAGTACTACGCCGGCCACGAGAAAGTGAGGCCAGGTCATACGGAGTGCTGCACCTGTCACGCAAAATCATCTTACCAAACCTGAAGATCTGATGCTCCAACATGCAGCCTCTCTGAGGAAATCAGCACCCGGAACTTCTAACATGTCTGACTCATGTGTCTCTTCTACTGCGCCTGCCACGCGAAATTCATCTTTGCAGATCCTCTTCAAATGTCCCACGCCTGCCAACGCTTTTGCAACTGCTACGAAACTATCACGTTTTGCTCGCTTTGGCAAGGTACCGAACCCCTTACCGAATCCCTTGCGCCTGCCACACAAAACGATGCTTCAGCGTCCAAAAGTGGCATGAACATGTGGCGTTTCTAGCATTTTCACTTCGAAATTTGCGTGGCGGCGCCACAACAGCGTGCACTTTTTCGCTCAAATTCCAAAAGTGCTCCGAGCATGGTGTGTTTGACTTCCAAATCTGCTTCGCGCCACAACGGCATGCACTTTTTCGACATGTCAATGTCCAAAAGTGTTCCGAACATGGTGCGTTTTGTACATTTTGACTTGGAAATGTGCTTCGCGCCACAGCGGCGTGCATTTTTTCATCTCTCATCTGACCAGATGGCTCCGCACCCGCCGCTCTAGCGAGCCTACTTCTCGACCCTCCCTGTCTCTTCTCTGACTCTTCCCACCTCTGCTTTTCCATCTGTCGGAAGTTTGACTTCTAAACTTCCTTCGAACAGGTTCTTCCTAAGAGGCCCTTGCATTAAGATATTGCAGCTGCTCTGCATTCATGGAAGTTCGTCTGGCATGCTCCTCGGACGTTCAAGATCTTGTGAGCCATTCTCTTTGACGTCTTCTCCATGTCCTTCCTTATGATCTTGTGCCGTCCTCTTTGATGTCTTCGCATCGGTCTTCTGAATTGCTGCAGTGCCCTTTGTCTTGGGTGCGCAACCGCCTGATCCAAAGCAGCAATGGTGTGGCGCTTTAGAAGGCCTGCTGCCTACGAAGGGAAAGGTAAATGTCCGGAGTACAGCACCACACAGTGAACTGAACCAGTACCAAACCGAAATTCTCCGGTATACCCTTCTCCTGCCGGACCCCAGGCCGGTCGGGGATGGTAGCCCTTTACAAGTTGTGTATGTATGCAATAATGATTCATAATTTCCAGCTTTCGCGAAACTTTCGCGAAACTTTCGCGAATATTGTTTTTATTTTCGCGAGCTCGAAGAAAACCATTCGCGAGGGTTCCCAATATAACATGAATGGTCTTCGCAATTAAAACTCTTTACAAGGACTTGTAGATCGATTCCCCTACATAATCTTATTTAAAATAATATATCTGTATATATATATATATTATACATATTATATTTTAGTTACCCTCCAATAATCAAACTGTTTGCCCTAGTGTGTGTTAAAGACTTGAATGAATGCTGGGCGTTCTTTTGTAGATGCAGTCCATCATAAAGGCACACTTCGACTCCGCGTGGCAAAGGATCAAAAGCTAGTATGTCATAAATGTGCCAGGCAAGCTGTTTGTTGAAGGGTGCGCTCAGCGCATGCACAAACTGCTTCATGTCCAGCCTTCATTTGCTAAGACTTTAAAGTGCATGGTTAGAAGGATCTTTTCCTGATAGGGTCCCCGGGCAGTCACCAATGCTGCTCCAGTGAAAGCAGCACCTTGGATCAGAAAAAACAGCTCTACGCTGGCAAGTCATACTGCTTGGCTCTGCAAGCACACGTCTCCAACAGAGACTGGAGAGACAAACATGAATTTGCAGCAAACTGAATCCGACTGAGTCCCTTAGCTTTTATCTCTCAGGACCTGGCCACAGGCAACGCGACGACCAATCGCCATGCTCGAAAATCTGGCCAGTTCATTGGGAGGCAAAACGCCGGTGGGAATACACGTGCTGTGCAATGTAAAGAACGCAGTGGGTCGCATCAAACAGCTCTCAACTGTGGAACACCTTCATATTTCAACTCGGCCGCGCCGTTACAAAGAGAAATTAGGCTCTGCGAGTACCACTATTTCACGGTATCATCGAGGTTGTCCTCACAAACCGGTTTCCAAAAACCTGGTGCCTTGAACACAAGCAACTATACACATACATGATCATACATGCAAGGAAGGCTGGCTCAATACCAAACATGCTGAAGGGGCGAGGATGCTATCTTTGTCGAACACATCTCACAACAAGGACATGCGGGAGCAACCCAGCTCGACCCGCAAACTCAACAAAGGCAAAGCCACACATTGCATGCGACATCATGCGACCAAATGTTGCCAGGCCGTGTGAAAAGCGGATTCTCCTCACTGTTTACTTTTGGCCCCTGTCAAACGTGGCCAAGAGTCCCCCGCGAACCCCTGCCTTGGGCAAATCCTATTTGCGACAGAAAGAAGAAAGGAGAATCTAGATGCAAATGTTCAATGCATTTGGGCCAAATATGCGGCAGAATAATTTCTGAATCAATGAACAACCTCAGAAAATCTTCAAGGCCAGCGATGAAGGACACATTGTTTAGCTCAAGACATGACAATAGCAGCAAAACATCACTTCTCACGCAAAAGGACCCCCACACACACAGACACCTTGTGTGGGCGCAACAAGAGTCAGCTCTGCTCCGCTAGCAAATCATGCTGAAACATCTGAAACAGATGAGACGAGCACTCCAATCAAGACATTGAATGTCTCTATGAATGCCTGTATGAATGTCTCTGTGGTCCTGGGTCTTGCAAGCTGAGAAATGACACGACTGACATTGCTTGCCCCGAAGCTTTCTTTTCACGGCACGGCTGGCGACATGCAAATTGAGTGTCTCACAGGCTCACATCTAGTTTGGTTCTGACAGGCAGCTAAGGTGGCCTGTCAGCTACAAATTGCTAGAGGCTAGAGTGTTCATCGCAGCACTTCTTGCAAAAAAGCCGTACAAACCAGTACAATCATTATCTGTTGGGAGGTTCACTCAACTACTCTGCAATACCGTGCGCCCATCTGTTTGCAAACTGCTGAATATCAACTAAATTGAATTAAAGCAATCGCCTTCCAATCAATCCCGCCAAATAGATAATTAAGTGCACTGGAAAGAGCTCCAAACTGATGGATGGCATCCTTCCCGTTAGCAATGACACCGGGGGATTCGAAGCTATGCCACGTTGCAGCTTGCCATGAACATGGTTCGTCATAACTCGATCTGGTCAAACACAGAGGGCAAACTCTAGAAACTGCAAGTCTTCTTCATTCCAGCATTCTTCTAACCGCTCTTCTAGCTTCAACAGGTGAGAATGAACACGCTGAGTGTGAAACATGCTCACCTGCTTTGCTGCAGCGTCTATTGTTGATCTCCTTTTCGTGGAACTCCCGGCCCCTGGTTGCCTTCACCAGCATTTACTTCTTGATGCCTTCACAACATCCAAGGATGAGCATGGCAAATGGTTCAGAGCTGTCAGTTTGAGCGTGAATATGCGCTCAATCCTTGTCAAGTCGAAAATACAAAGCAAAACATCGTTGAATTAAAAGAAGGCATCAGAATTTGGAAACCCCGACGTACAGAAAGCAAGAACACGAGGGTCTGTTTTCACGGCCAACGCCAGAATTCGACAGCACAAAGTGGCCACAATATATAATTTCGTCAATCTGCTGGGCCTACTACGTATTGCCTAGGAAGGGAGAACAAGAAAGTAGAGACGGGCAAGCCGGCTCCTGATCGTGCAAAGGGATGTAAACTATTGCAAAATGATGTAAATGGCATTCGGCGAGCTGGGAAATCCTTCTTGAAGGCTCACAGGGCACACCATTTTCTGCTTGAAGGAGAACAATTCCGGCACCTATTCTTGGGGCAGGTTCCTTGCATAACTGAATAAGAATATTTGAATCATGTGAATCTGTTTCAAAAACATGTGAGGAACCTTGAAGCCTTGAAAAACCATGAAAAACCGGCCTCGAAAACCACTCCAGTAAGATCCAGGTGAGGAAGCACATTTCGGGCTGTTGCCCAAGAGGAACAGGAGTCGATCTCGCAAGAAAAAGACAAGGCCCCAGATGGCCAAGATTCATCAAGATTCTCCATCGGACGTCCAAAATATCAAAACCATTCCAAACCCGTTTCTCGATGTCTCTCGTATTTTTGTCTCCACCCCATCGTTCTCATCACTTTCGCCCAACGGTCCTTTCGGCTCCCCTCTACGTCCAAACAAGACCTTACACAAGTTTGAAACCCTGCGGCACTCGCATGCTAGAAAAACACATAAAAACATGACAGACACTGCACCTTGCACGCTTGGCTCGATTTTGAAAGCCCGAAAAAGTTGCAAATTCGAAACGTTCCAAGAACACGGCTTCCGAAAGATGATTAGCCCACCACAATTTTCTGAAAGGCTCGTCCAAATCTGGCGATACATCCTTGCAGGAAACCACCCAACAACCGCATGCCACGGTACTGCGGCTCCTCGCAAGAAAAGAATTCATATACACCTGAAAGCATGGCATGACAATAGATATTTAAACAAAATCAAACAAACATAACTTACTTGTTGTTATTCTGGCACATAGAAACTTGAAACTTCTCTGAACTTCTCTGTTTCTCGGGCCCCCGCATAATAAGGCCATGTTGACAAGAGGCCAAAAAAACATTGGATGGGGCACATGCATTTTTCACATAAGAAAATGGATTCGCTACGATTTAGGTAAGACAGCCCGTCAGGCTGAGGAACACACATTGCACTCAAACTGCCGGCTTCTCCTGCGCGCCTCGCAGCTTCGGCGAATCAGTAGAGCATAATAGAGCAAAAGGGTACCAACATGAAAAACGCATCCTTAAACAAATGAAGTCACGCTATCCACAACACATGATTTTGAAATTATTTCAGCAATGGGTTTATGATGAAGGATCAGGGGTGCAGTGCAGCTTTCGGGTTTTTGCTATGACACGTCAGTTTCAATCAAAGTGAAGAAACAAAGTGAACAAAGAAAAGGAAACATCAGTAAGAGATTGTTTGCGGACGTTTGGGGCACAAATTTCATGCAACGAACATTCGCAATGGCAGAATTTTTGAGTGTTCAGGCTGTCTTTCCCTTGGGATTCTGCTGTGCTACTTCAGCTCCACAAGCGAGGACTCACCTGACATTGGAATCAGAAGAAATGGAAATTTGCATGTGAACATATGTGAGACATACTGCGCTGGTTTGATTTGAGAAACCTTATCCAAAAGCTCCAGAGACAGCCAACTTTGGCCTCAGACTATATAAGCCGTCCAACAAAAAAAACTTGCACCGGCGGACTGCGTGGCCAAAAGAAAAGAACCCAATTCACCACATGTCTTTTAGTATCGCGACAAATGCATCATGCTGAGTGTAAATGTCCAATGTGACAACCACGCAATTTTTTCCGAAAGTGCTGTACTCGCCAAGGTAAAACAAAACACGAGAAATGGTAGAAACGGTAGAAATGGCTGACAACTGCTAGCAATTTACAAACCTGCGAGCACTTTTCCCATTCTCAATTTACGACGAAGAGACCTGAATTTGGAAACATTTGTGACTTGACTGATCTTGAGGCTTTCAAGAGCACCTGCGACGTATCTCCCATGCGCCGTCTTTGGGCTATGCAAGTTCCGTTTCAAGCTCCGATTTCGAATCTTTCCACGGATGAACTCATGAGCACAGGCTGTTGGCTTCTCGCCCTGTAGCCGGCCATGAAAAAAACCAAACGCCCAGATGTTTCAGCACTGCAAAAAGCGGTCGCCTGAAAAGGGTCTCCTTTACCTGGGTCGCATGTCGTGTGGTTTCACATGCAAAAATGTAAAAGACCGAACATATAACTCTATACATCTGTATTTACATACAAACAAGTAGACAAACAAACATACAGACAAACAGACTGACCCACAGACAGACACACAGCAAGCCAGCCAGCCAAACAGACAGACAGGCAGGCAGGCAGACAGACAAGAAGCAAAACCTCTCATTTTCGAAGGTTTCCCAAGAGGTTGTAATGTCGTTTTGCGCGGCAGGCATGGTATTCTCACGTGTTCGATAAAGTGTCGAAAGTCGTTTTGTGTGACAGGCGCAATATTTTTGCGTTTTTTTTTCAGAAGATGAGTTGCACTTTTCGTGGCACGCACAGCACTTTGGTGGCAAGCGCAGCACTTCAGATGAATTGCGTTGCGTGTTTATTGCGTGAAGTGGTGACAACGTGCAAATCGCATGGCAGGCGTGGGACATCATGAGAGTGCCATTTTGCGTAGCAAGAGCAGAATTTGGTTTAGATCCGTTGTGTGTGGAATGTCATTTTGCGCGGCAGGCGCAGTATTTCAAACACTCTACACTTTACAGTCCACACTCTACACTCTACACTTCACACTCTACGCTTTACACTTTACACTCCAACACTTCGCACTTTACACTTTACGCTTTACACTTACACTCTACACTCCACACTGCACACTCTACACTCGACACTTTGCACTCTAGACTTGACACTTGACACTTTGCACTGTACACTCCACACTCCAATCCCTACACTTTACACTCCACACTGTACACTCTATACTTGACACTTTACACTTTGAAATCCACACTCTACACTTTACACTCGCCACTCTACACTTTACAATTTTACACTTCAAACTTTACACTTTGCACTCCACACTTTACACATTACACTTTCCACAACACACTCCACTACACTCTACACTCTACACTGTACACTCCACACGCTACACTTTACACTCCAAACTCAACACTTTACACTTTTCACTCCATACTCTACACTCCCCACCCCACACTCTACACTTTACACTCTACACTTTGCACTCCGCTCTCTACACTTTACACTCCGCACTTTACACTTTACACGCACTTTACACTTTACACTCCGCACTCCACACTCCACACCCTGCGCTATACACTTTTCCCTTTACACTTTACTCTTCACACTTCACACTCCACACTTTGCACTCTATACACTTTACACTTCAGGCTCAACACTTTAGACTCTACACTCCACACACTGCACTACACAATTTTCCCTTTACACTTTACTCTTTACACTTCAGACTCCACACTTTTACACTCTACACTTTGCACTTCACACTCAACACTTCACACTCTACACTCGGCAATTGCACTCTCAACTATACACTGTACACTTCACACTTTACACTCCACACTTTACACTCTACACTGTGCACTCTACACCTTACACTCTGCACTCTACACTTCATTTACACTTTACACTCTACGCTCTACACTTTACATTCGGCACTTTACTTTACAACCCACTCTTTACACTTTACACTTTACACTCCACACTTATATAATACTTTACACTATACACTCCACAGTTTACACTTTACACTTTACCCTTTACACTCCACGCTCTGCACTTCACACTCTACACGCCATACTGTACACTTTACACTTTACACTCCACGCTCCACACTCTACACTT
>Ga0126342_10017344_pt1 | contig 12459 bp, 6 predicted proteins | sample Cyp1metagenome_FD_92528 | JGI IMG/M metagenome (GOLD analysis project Ga0126342, IMG submission 92528) | Coral microbial communities from Lord Howe Island, Old Settlement Bay, Australia - Cyphastrea 1 metagenome | ecosystem: Host-associated > Invertebrates > Cnidaria > Coral ... | reverse complement strand
GTTTCTCCTTGCTAATGCCGTATAATTAATATTTTTTTGAGACTGTTGAGGGGTGAGGCACGGGTTCGCCGCCGGGAAGAATCCCCCAAACTTTCGAAAAACTAGCAACCCCCCCCCCAAAAAAAAAAAAAAAGAATTTGGTAAAATCCCACTGACATGGTGATAACATTTGATTTAGGTGGCTTTCCCCAGCACCAAAAACTTCGCCCCGGCTTCACCGCTCGCCCAAGGTGCGTATACGCAACGCTGTGAGATCGGAGGCGCTCGCCTCACCGAGGCGAACCCCTTCCCAAAAAAAGATGGTACTGTTCTGCAGTCATATATTGGGAATATATATATACTGTATATTACAATTTCATGACTACAATTCTTGGTAAATGTATGTTAACAACAATTTGTTAATGCATTGATAAATGTGAACAATTTGACCCTGATGACCGTAATATATTGGTAATATACTGTATACCCAATGCTTAGTGGAAACATGTGGAAACTAAGAATTTCCAACCAAGTCATGTATCATGGCATCTATGTGAATTTACTGGAGGCTAATTGATAACAGACAACTAAATGTATGGTTGTTTACCATCAGATGCAATCTAAGATCCGATTTCAGAATCGCTGGTAAAGTATTTGTTCAATCTTTTTCGGGGGGGCACATGATTTAGACTCGAATTTCTGCATATATATATAATACATGAAGATGTGAACTGGTATGATGGAACGATGTTTTTTTTCACATTTTGTGACAGGGTGTTTTTGATGGGTCCACATGGGGTGTTAATATTTCGAAGGATGGGATTCATAACCAACTATCCCACTGGACAGGTTCCAGGGGAGAGCGAGTTGGTCAGCCCGCCCTGTAGAGAGAGGATCCGGGGCCCTCATGGGAGTTGGCCCCGGTTCCGCCGCCTTGGCTGGTGGTTCAATTCGATTGGAAATGGCTCATCTATAAACAGAAATCCCTACTGCATCTGCATCTTGTTATTTGTGTCTTTGTCCTAATCGTGGTTTGTGTTTTACAAAAAATCCAACTTGGTCCAAACAATTTTGAGAAATTCAGTATCCCGAAGACCTATGTATCGTGACGAAACTGGTCACTGATTTTCCTCCCTTAAAATTGGGTTTCAAATTTCATACCTTCCAATATGTTCTCCTTCGGGGTGTAGTGGAATCAATGTTGACCCAAGCCTTGGGAGTTGATCAGTTTGGAGTTGAAGCAACATCATGCCCATGAAATATGAAGCATTATGAATCCTTTCCCCCTAATATCAAATGGGTGTCTGACTTGGGATACATATATCAATGATAGTTATTGGATGTTATATTAATGATAGTTAATGGATGTTATTGTTATCCAAGAGAAATATATGATCGGTGTCCAAAACCATCCAAAACCCTTGTTGGTTAATGATTATAGAGCATTATTTTACTATACCCAATATATTGGGGATTATAATCCAACAGAACATCCAAAATATCAACAAAAAATATACTACCAATTATCTTCTATTTTTATTGGAGGTTAATCCAATGATAGTAAAATAATTCAATAGAATTATAATCAATGGCCATTTCTAGTTGATTTACCCATATTAAACATTTAAAAAAAATCGTGATTTTCCATAGTCTTTTGTTTGTTTCCCAGAGGGTGTCTGATCACTCTCTCCTGGGCGTCCCGCCGCTTTTCGCCAGGCAGCTCACTGCCGATACGTGGTGCATGCAGTGGCGCCCATCTGGGTCCGGGCGCCTGGTGTTTCACCGCGGAATTCACCAACAAACATAGGGAATCATTGGATGAAAACATGTTCCCTGCAAACCCCGGGTTCGCCCAAACAACACATCCAAAGAATATGATATACTATCACCAGAGGATGAATGAATACTCTGACTAGACGCAGGTATTTTGACTTTGAGTTTTCAGGATTTAGGGTTTTAATTTAGGGTGTGGTGTTTTAGGGTTTTAGGGTTTGTTATTTTGGAAAGTGAAAAACTCAAACCCAACGCAGGGATTTGAGCATGTCAAAGGACATGCGGGATTCGCCGCGGGCAACCCTAGGGTTTGCAGCGAACATGTTTTATGGTGGGTTGTTAGAGTTTGCTGGCGAAAAGCACCGTTTTTTTTTTCCCGCAGCTATGTTAAGTTACCAGAGGGATCCCTGAGGGTGACCAAAACATTGGGGTGTAGATATCAGAAACTGTGGGAACCTGGGATGGGTCCTGGATGGATCAATCATCTCCTCAGCCATTTTTGATTGGCTATGGAAATAGTATTTTAACAATACACATATGGTAATGTGGTATTCAATCATCCCAGAATAAGGATTCAAGAATTCAGATTTCAAAAGTAGTGATTCAACCAGGCAACGCAAATGGATTGGGATTGTGGGGGTAGGTCCTGTAACCTATGATCCATGAGTTTCGCTTATTGGGGGGAAGAGCATCCACAGCATAAGCAGCAGCTAGTTTGGTGTGAACAGCAACAATGTCAAAGGAGGCATGTCTCTATCAATATAAAAGACTTATTGAGGAAATGTCGGTAAGTTGAACATGTGAAAATATGGCCTGACTTTTCATTGTTATTGGGGTTTATTTGTGGGTCTTGCACCATTTGGCTGGGTGAGGCTTCATGGGATGGGGTGGACCCTGGGGGCGGCACTAAGGGTTTGTCCTGACGAGCACCCCTCATCCCCTCCTACGCCGGTGCAAGAGTGACAGTGCCGCGTTTGCTGCAGCCATTTGATTGCTCTTGGCGTTCGGCACGCTGTTTGGTCGTTGCCCTTGGTGTTGCGTTTCGAGGGCGCTTTCGGGCTTTTGTCCGCTGCGGTTGGTGTTTGCCGCTAGTTGTGGATGGGGGTTGTGGTTGGTGTTTGTCTTTTGGCGCTTTGGATACATGGAACATCATCGAGCTAGTAAAAGTAGTGTTGTTCATTCAATGGGAATCTCAGGAGCCTAATTTAGGTAGTAGTTGCCTCCAATCTAAGTACCTGAAATAGCCATTGACTCATGGGGGTAACAGAAATCAAGGCCGGTGATCTGGACCCTTACGAGCAAGAACGACGCTTGAGGCTGCTGACCAAGGCACGGACTGGCTGCTCATGTTTTTTGAGACGTTTTGGAAAGCTCTTCGTCACAACATCTTTGGTTGGTGAGAAATCCACCTTGAGAGGTTGAAGTCACCATTTTGGATTCGCCGCGATGTGCTTTTCCTACCTTGATGCGAAGGTTTCCCAGAGATTTCTGAGATTTGCTAAATCAACCTGAAGTGCCCCGGCTTTCCAGAAATGGATCCCAACCCCACTCAACTGCTATGTAGCTAAGACAATCTTGTGCCTGGATCCACTTCTGGGAAGCGCTTGAATCTCTGGTCCATGACTAGCACGACCAGAAACTACCTTACTTAGATCTTTCAATACCCTGTGTCGGAGGGTTATCAGATCAGATGATTTTCACAATATGAGAAAAATATCGTTATCAGATTGAATTTGCAAAAAATGCAAAAAATGAAAAACAATTCAAAACATGTCATATCTCAAAATATCCAAAAATAATCTCGAAAAATCTCAAAAGAACCGAACATCTGGAGGGTCTAAGTGGGAAGTAAAGGAAACAACTATTTGGGACACCAAAAAATCTCAAAATATTTGAACAAATATTACAATAATATCTCAAAAAAAACAAACATGCCAGAAAGTGCAAGAGCATGCAAAACCATGTGTTGATATGCAAGCACAGCAGTGATCAGCATGGCTATGATTGTGAGGGTTGCAGCAAAGTCATTTGCCTTCAGTGCCTCACTTGTGTGCTAGCAGCATGGTGCAGCATGTATGTGGTGAACCAAACAAAATGTTTATCATCAAAAACATGATTCAAAATGATAGTAAACGGGAAAAATGAAACACATGAAACATGTGAAAAAAAAATAAATGCAAAAACATGCAAAAACATGCAAAAACATGCAACTATTTAAAATATATGCTGATAGTAGCAACCCTTGTCTGATCTCATTACCTTCTGATACGGGGTATTGAATTATCTAAGTGACTATCTATTTTCTCATTGAACTGGTTTACGTGAACATTTGCAGGAAACCCTTATGTTTCATGAAGAAAACTCGTCGTTCTCCGGTAGATGTTCCCTTTCCTGCCCTTTCCAATCCAGTGATTGACATCCCTGGGGTGGCGCTGTCCAGGCCTATGTCTCTGCTTTCCAAGTCTCAGCAGCTGCGGCCTGTCCAGTGTCAGAACTGCCAGGGCCGAGCGCCGGGGCGATGGAATCCATGGGGGTATCCCAAATCATCCACTGTAAAATCGGACTTTCCATTGCGAACCATCCAGGTTTTGGGGTGCCCCTTCAATTTAGGAAAGTTCCATATATATATATATGTATATTATATGTATATATATATATGTATATATATATATATATGTATATATATATATATTTAATGAGTATAGAGATAAATAGATATTAGATAACAGTTCTATATTGTAGATAGAGATAACAATTTATGATTGTGATATTTTATCTATGTCCATACTGTCATGATTGGTTTAACAGATGTAAATCCCGTGAGTCATTTGTTCCTGGAAACCCATCAGCGGCCTGGTGGAGTATTTTCGTTGGTCCACCACCCGTGTTTCTTGGTGAAGTTTCCTATTTGTTGATTAAATCTCGATGTTTCTTGGTGAAATCTCGATTTTGTTAGTTCAATCTCAGTTTTTGTTGCTTAAATGTATATGTTCCTTCTTTCAATTTCCATGTGAAAATCGCGCTTCTTGGGGCAGCCTCCATGAAAACTGGGAGCTGAGGCAGAGCCTTTGTAGCTCTTTGCTGGGTGCCGGGGCCAAGTCCAGACCTTGGGGACCAGACAGCGAATGGTTGGTGGTTTGGAACATGGCTTTTATGTTTCCATATATTGATATATTGGGAATATACATCTTTTATGTTTGGAATATATATATATATATATATTAGGAACATATATTGGGAATGATGATCCCAACTGACTTTCATATTTTTCAGAGGGGTAGGTCAACCACCAACCAGATACTAGATACGCATGTACATATACATGTATGTAACAACTTAATGTATAGGTAAATATGCATATGTATATTCCTTGACTCAAGCCTCAGTCGACCAATAAGAATTCCTGCGTGACAGCACTGTCCACCCCCTGCAAATCACTGGTGGAATGGATTGTTTTTTTGTCTGGTCATCTTGAGGGTGTAGTTTTCATTGGAGACGGTATCTCTACATTATATCTCATTATATCTCTATCTATCACCTATATTATATGATATCATATGCTATTATATGGTAACTACATCGTGTTTTTATGATTTATGACTATACTGTCTCTAGAACTATACTACATAATATATAGTTATATATATATATATATACTACCTGACTATCCATGATATAGTTTGCTATATATATATATAACTATATATTATTTGCGAGATTTACATATGTATATATAACATAACTTTTAGATAATACAGAACTATATTCGTTATACGTTAAACTAAATATATAAGCTATATATTAAACTGTATGTATTTGTGATATATCAACCTGTATATATATACATACATATGTATATATGTATATATATACATACATATGTATATATGTATATACATTTATATATATATATATATATATACATATATATATACATATATATACATATATATATATATATACATATGTACATGGAAAATGACAAACATAGGGATTCCAAAATAGCCCCAAGATCGGGGAAGCTAGAAACCAACCCAAAAATGGCTAGCATACTTCTGATGCGGAACTTTTACTTTAATAACTCAGGTCTATTTTGGATTGTCTGAACATAGGGTAGCCCATCATTTCATTGTTGATCATCATGTTCCCTAGTCATAGCCGTAATAGCTGGCAAAACAAGCAGGAAAATGCCTCATTTTCTGACGCCCAAAACCACATACACTCCCCAAAAATAACATAGAATTGCATGCTATTCCTGAGGTCTCCTAACATGAACCTATGGTACGGTCTCAAGTGGATTTTGTTCCCCAGGAAATCATGCAGCTAACTTGTTTAATCAAATCACTCAAAAACTGACATGGAACCCAGTGCAGGCCCAAATGTGTTTCGCTAACATGGAACCCATTTTTTGTTTTGCCCGACGTTAGTTTTCGGGAGAGTAATTGCTGATGATCCCTGGTTGATCAATCCCCATTTCCAAACCAAACAAATCCAGTGAAAAAAGCGGGTAAATTGCAGATTTGTTGTTGGTCAATGTTGGTCCAGGATATCCCAGGTTTTTACATGTTTTTACCTCCCATCATATCCCAATTAGCGTTGCTATCTGTTGTTTAATGTCATATTTGGGCTGGTACAACCCCATGAAGTCCCAATTTTTCCTACGAATTGTCGAAGGCTATCCATCAATCGAGGCAATTCCCAGTGGATCTTGCAGCTCGTTGTGCCGTGGAAGCCGTGGAGGACTGAGCATGACTGAGCTCCGCCCCGATTTTGGACGGCGATTTTGGCAGGGTCCAGCGTTTGCAAATCCAAGCATTTGGAAGAATTGTCATTGTTGTCATTGTCATATATAAAGTCTGCATATGACTGGCATTTTGGTGATCACTCCTTGGGTGATGCATGTTACATTTTAGCGATCAGCTCGAGTAAGTTGCAAGCAAAGTTGACCTCAAATGGGGATCGGTCGTTGATTTATGATAGGTTTCTGTTGGTCTAATTAGGCCACACTAGCTCTCTATTGGATGAAAAATACAGATGGGTGATCCCATCCTGCATTTTTTAGATGGGTTTTTACATGGAAAAGGCGGAGTACCCACCTTATTTGAACTGATATAAGTCATACACATCGATCTTTCGCCTTTTCGGGATTGGCAAAAGACGATGTTTATCCATGTTTTCTGCATTATCCCAAAGCTGGATAGAAGTTCAAGTCCCCAAATTCAGAATGGTTGTGAATGGTTGTGAATGGTTCATTGATGATGCAGGGGATCCCTTAAAACAAACGAACTCAGCTGAGGTCCTCTCTGGATCTCTGGGGCCACTCGAGCGCTTGGTCTTCATCGACAAGCGCCCTCAATGTGTGGAGCACTTAGCGAAGGAGGCCTGGATGCAGCGTCTTGCCAAGTCCAAAATGCTGCACTTGGCCATTTTGTTCGGATGTTGTTGGGGAAATTTGCAGGAAGGCATAGGCTTTCCCATGAAAATCATGAAATAGAGGTTTTTCCTGCAGATTTTCCCTTCGATTCGCTGAGAAGAATTTGGGATCCACTGGATCACAGTGTCCTCGCCAGTTCAGCAAAGTTCTGGAGACTTAGAGCGTGGCCTGGTTCCTGACTCTGCGCGTGGACGGGTTTGATGTGAAGATGTCAATGTGAAATAAGTTGAGACATTCATGATGGATTTATAGTGGGATTTAGTGGGATGATAATGTGTGCATATGTTTGTGGGATTATAGTTATATAGAGAGTGGAATGATTTCTCTGTTGTGGTTTGATAGTGAGCTGACAGCAAGACTCAGCTGATCTCAGCTGTATCGTTCCAGTTCGCCAGTTTAGGGGTCCGCAGACTTGTTGGATCCCAGACTTGGTTTACGGGTTCACAACGAAAACCTCACATCATCTACTGGTAGGTCTCCTCTTTATGATGTGAAAAAACAATGCCACCATCCCTTTTATAGCCATAAATTGGTTGTAAGAATCATCCCCACATGGTAGCTGTATTATTGGGCTTAGCACATTATAAACCCACTATATATGATATAATATAATATAATATAATAAAATATAATATAATATATTATAATATAATATAATATATATCCCAACAAATGGGTTGGTATCTCGGTACAGGATTTCCCACGAGCTGTCCGACATCCCAAGGCCCCCGGGGCCTCAAAAACAGAACGGCGCAACGGTGCAATGGTCAAAAGATGGGCCAGCCATGGATGGTGGACTCAGGCACCACTTGACCTCACTGCGACCGAGCCCTGGGAATCATGGTTAGTAAGGGGAATCATCCCCAAATGGCCTTGATTATTGTAATTTACCCAGATTTTTTTTTGGGATAGACCGGGATAAACCCCACTGAGTAGGGACTTACGAACTGTGATTATTTTAGTATAGTTTAACAACTCAGTGGGAGGATCCTCCAAGCAGTGATTCTATAGTCGAGGACTTAGTGACTGGTGTATCAGCGTATGAAATGTCAACCCCGAATTCAAAAACTCTTGGGCTGTTTAAAGGGGGAAAACCGTAGCAGATTATCACGAATTTGGGTGTAACCCCCCCAATTGATTATGCAAGGTTTTTCAATCCAAGGTTGACAGTATCTCGCTCGCATGTGTCGATCTCTGTTGAAGGCACTAAATGTTTGAAGCATCGACTGCAATCGTAGATGTTCATCGCATTTCCATGACCAATCTGCTGTGGGATGCAGTTTGCTTCTCGAATGTCAAGCTGAGGCTATGACTATCATGAATTATGATGATTCATGATGATTTAAAGCAAATTCACAGCCAACATGTCCCAAGTACTTCCAGTCGTAGACTAAAAAAGGCGATATCTCATGGTCTGAATTTTGTGGCCCCCAACTCCTGTGAAGCCAAGATGTTCCAATCTTGTGCCGACAGCAACTTGATGTAATTTGGGGTCCAAAATTGGAGCGTATACCGCAAATATCCCATTCATCAATAATTGCAATGAATGGGGGTATGCGCAATTTCGGGACAAACGCAATTAATTGGTGTTCAATAAACACAGTTGTCACACGTACTGTTGCTGTCACTGCCACCATGTGTTCCTGAAGCTATGGCTGAAAAAGAGGCCCGAGAACACACAAGACACAAGCCATTGCCAAAACAGCCACAGCTGTCATCCATGCTGGCTGTCCGTCGAAATTTAAGACCTGGAAAAGCGCAGATGCTGGGTTTTGCAATGCACCATTTTTTTGGGGGAAAGACTTGTTTTCTTCACTTCACAAGTTTTAGTTTCTTTCCCAGAATTTGTTGTTCCATGATGTTCCATGACTTTCTTCGACCCATCCGTCGCAGGCTGCCGACGCTTCTGACACTTTGGTTTTTGAGCAGGAGACCCGTTCGACTCAGACTTTGGAACCCCCAAATTTGAATGGCGCACTCAGAATGTCCAGTACATTGCCAGTACACGTTTTTGTTGTGAGCATTATAAAAGTTGTGCCCATAAGTGTATTGAACAAAACATAGCGAAACTACGTTCAAAACTGAGCTGTTCACTTTTACAGTTGAAAAGGACAGGCAATAAGGACCTCGCACAAGCAAACCCCTAGTGTGCTTAAGCATTCCCTTAGCCTTAGCGCCTTCAGAAAGACAAGACCTTTTGAACACTGCTCACATAAAATTATAAAACCCGCAAAAATTGTTGGTTTAGCACTGAAAAGAGCAACTGAGTATAACATAGTAGCTATAGTAGTACATAGATGTACATAGTATATAATTATATAACTAATTAACTTATTTATTTTTTGGGGGGTCCCCAAGGACTTGGCCCACACCTTCTTTGTTGGTCCAGCGGTAAGTCAATTCTGCAGTTTCAACCAGGACTTCTCTCAGTTGGAACAGAGCTTGGAGGAAGAAACATGGGAGGCCACTTGGGGCCCCAAACGGAAGAACAACTCCAAATGCAGGGGAAAAACAACATGGACATATCATATACCCAAAGACCCCAGATCCTGAATTTTTGCCACTAGACTATAAGAATCGGTGTACACGCCAATGTGTTTTGGGTAAAGTACCAATTGTTCTGGGTATTTTGAGGGTTCTACCTTGGAGGTCGTAAGCGCAGCTAATTTTTTGCCAAGGCTATGAGAGCAATAACCTGGCCCTACAAGGAGATTACTCTGCCGCAGAAAGCCATTGTATAGGTGGGATATTCCCATACATGGGCCTTACGTTAGTTAAATGGACCTTGAATGTGTCAGGTACTTGACATTTCCTTTATCAAACTAGGCTGACATTGTTTGACCCTAAAATGACCCACAATAAAAGGGGAACTATGCCAACGAATCTTGGAGCAAGGCACTGTTTTCCCCACCTGCCAGATGAGGGTCTCTAGATTTTACTGTAACAAAGGTGCAACTCCTTCCTTTCTTCCTTCCTTCCTCCTTCCTTCACTCGCTGCCACCACGCCCATCTTCTTGCTGCACTGTGGAGTGAGCACCGGACACCATATCGCCAGCTCCGGATGCTGTGGGGCACGCCTGGACCCGAATGCTACACAGTATATATGTCAGATAGAATGGTAGAAGGAATGTCAGATAGAATGCGAGGGTGCAGATCGCTCGAAGTAAAGTATTTTTTTGGAATCCAGCTATCTTAAGGGTGAGCATCTTGACACAGCCTGATCCTCCGAGCTGTTTCGCTCCAAGCCTTGGACAGGTGGATGACGATGATGAAACGCTGGAGCTCTATACCCCGGAGGTCTGCGGAGCGAGTCCTGGATGAAGCCATGGATGTCCACTGGGGTCCTAAAGACTTCCAAAATTAATACCAGGATACCATTCCCTGGTGGTGGCTTCTCATTTTTATTGCTCCATATTGCTCCAAGCCTGGAAATGGGATGATGAAAAATGATGGTCCCATTTAGGCGAGCATGTTTTTGAAGGGGCTCAACCACCAACCAGATGATGTCATAATGATGTCCCTCTTCCATTCCAAATGAACCCGTCCTACAGAACCGTCCCAGTAAGAAATCATCTCAATCTTAAAGTTATACAGGGCTACGGGTTGGAACTGGTTCAAAAATGAATTGTTTACATTTGTTATACATTTGTTTATTACATATGCCCACACCTTGCGGTCCCTGGATCTCAAATTCTGATTGGTACCCAGTACTGTATCATTCCCGATTTTTGTTTCGTAGTATAGCTTTCTTTATTTCATACAGTAACGCTATCTATATATACATATGGGCCGTGGGTCCGTTCTCGCTGGTGTAGCAATTATTGTGGATTCAATGATCAAAAACCACATCAGGTTTTTTTTTGGTGCTGGTGAAATCCCTTTTTGCCATACTTAGCCATTCCTTCTTTTGCCGCTGGGCTGAACTCACTTATTGCCAAATAGATGTACAAGTGTATATAGAATTCCAGGCAGTGCCCGGCCCATGCCGGGGCAGAAGTTTCGAATAATTAAAGACACTATAGGAAGACGACGTCCTACCGGACAGTTGCGATGCAGAAGCAACGAAGTGTTGAATTTGTGAGGTGCATCAGCGAATGAGCAAAGGGTGGATGAGCCCTGGCCCAAGCTCCCGACCAGCGGGGCGGCCGTGCCGGCCGATTGCTTGGGGGTATGTGCACCATAGTTGCCTAGAAGCTGAATGTGTGTCCTACACTTGTTGCCTGATTTATCTTGGTTGCTTGCTGGTTGCTTGTGAGTTTGGGGTCCAACCACTCCAGACCTCGGCGATGGGTCGGCAGATGTCTTGCTCTTATGGACAGCTTCCCACTGGTGGGCTGATGCGCCCATTGTTGAAGGTTGGTATTCTACCCTTGCCGTTATGGCTGTTGGTGACAGTCGGTCCTGCTCGCTTTAGTTGGGACTTTGCCCTTGAGGACACAGAGCTTGGCAATGTTTGCTGTGGATCTGGCCATGGTGTCTTTGCAGGAGGTTGTTCCAGAAGCTCCCATGTGCCCACCAAACCACCCAGCCACATTCGGCTGTGATTTATGGTTTTGCTGTTGATGCACGCTTTACATAAGGTAGGTCACGGAACAGGTGCTCGTGTTGCCAGAACGGTCAAGTTGGCTGAGATGATTCTATTCTCCGCGCTTCATGCGGCCTGTGTCAACGACTGCCTGGGTGTGCTTTCTACGACTTGGCCCTTGCAACAAGCTCTTCTTGCAATCAGAATCGTGGCTTTGAAATCGAGCCTCGCTATAGTCTCGTGCGCATTTTGCCGACCTCATCTTCCAAAAGTGCTCCTGACGCCATAGTTGTTTTGAAGTGCAAGTCGAGCTCTCGCCGCAGTCCTGCGCACTTTTTGTCACCAACTTTCCCAGATCGAGCCCCGAACCTGCAGAAACAGGGGCCCTACTTCGGCAACCCCAGAAAAGCCATATTACCTGAAAAAAGACAGGATTTCGGATCACGCCCGAAAGTTTTCCCACCCGTGAATTCACACGCTTCCAAACTGTTACATTTCCCAACTTCTTGATGACGGGTGGTTGACATTTAAATTCGGAAGTTTTCTAACTAAACTTGAGTATGTATCTGTTTTTAGTACATATATATATATTTATTTATTTATTTTATTTAGACACAACCTGTACATATATATATATATGGGAGCCGTCCAAAAACCCCAGAAAGGTTTTTAGTAAAGGACCTATTCTCGCATTTTTCCCATGGTCTAAAACCTGCATCGCGCAAGTTTCGCGCAAGGGCGGCCCAAG
>Ga0126342_10017343_pt1 | contig 12460 bp, 10 predicted proteins | sample Cyp1metagenome_FD_92528 | JGI IMG/M metagenome (GOLD analysis project Ga0126342, IMG submission 92528) | Coral microbial communities from Lord Howe Island, Old Settlement Bay, Australia - Cyphastrea 1 metagenome | ecosystem: Host-associated > Invertebrates > Cnidaria > Coral ... | reverse complement strand
GCGGGTTTCGCGTTGGCGCAAGCGGGCCAGGCGTTGATTCGTGCGATGAGCAAGACGGCAAACGAAGGCAAAGGCTGTGCATGCGTTGCATACTTGTGTGCCGTCTTGAGTATATTCACGCTAACCTGCCTGGGGTCGGCGGCAGGGGGCGTAGCCCCTTAATTAATGTGGGATAATGCGAGTCTATAATCCAACTTTTTGACAGATTTGAATGATGCAAACATGATGTAACCGACTGTTCTGTCTTGTCTTCAAGCGAATGGCTGGAGCAACATAGTAGCAAGTGCCGCACATCTGCGTCAGCTTTCTCGTTCTGCCTGCTGGCCAGGGATGTCACTTTGAGGCACACCAGCATCCACAAGCAGGATCTGACTTTAAAGCAAATGGCCCAATCTGCAATGTGGCAAGCCCAACTTTAGTCAATTAGATAACCTATATTTGAGGATGGTACCACCCATGTCTAGTGAAATTGGTGATGATACATTTTTGGATTTACCCATGGTTTACTCATGGTTTTACCATGGTAAACACCACATCATCAGCCAACCCGGTCCCCCGGTCCCCCCATCCCGCCTTCGCTGTGGCCTTCGCTGCCCACAATTCGTGTGGCCAGGCCAAAGTCGATCAGCTTCAGTCGCTCCTGCGCTGGGGAAGCGAAGACCCAATTCTCCAGCCTCGGCGCGCCATGGCATAGCAGGGCACAAGGAAAACTGCCAGGAAAACACACAGGAAGTGGATGGAAATGGATGGAAATGGATGGAAATGGATGGAAATGGATGGAAATGGATGGAAATCTGGGAAAATCTGGAGTGAATCAGCGAAACAATGCAGGTGAATGCAGGCATTTGAAACTTCCAGGGCAAAGAGTGAGTGCAACACAGTCAGTGCAATCCTGAGTAGTCCTGAGTCTCGGGTTATGCAAAAAATGAACCCGTCCTTTTTATATTCTGAACCATGGTGATCGGACAAACATACGAACAAAAACAATTCCGGTTCATTCTGTCAGTCTTTTGACACGTTGACCGGCCGCTGGCCTTTGGACTACCATAGGTCATAGAAAATCAGTCCATTCAGTGTCTGCAGTAGTTCATATAGTTCATGTTTTGTTGCTTACAACAGCGGTCAATGTTTTGTGTCTCTACTGCCGCATTTTTTGGATCAGGGAACTTGATATCTCGATGTACGATGCCCATGCTGTGAATGTAGCGAATCGCTGCAGCCATCTGCTTCACCAACACTGCGATGCGGGCCTCGGTATCCAACATTGAGGCGCCCTCACGCTTCACTGAGGATGTTCCCGCTGCTAACTCGAAGAGTTCACCTGCCCAGTTTCCATCGCTGATGGGTGGTTCATGGTGGTTCAACATGTTTCAACCCACTCCAAAATATGTTTGTCACTTGAGACTTGAGATTTAGTTATCTGAAATGCTGGTGAAACATGGTTAATTAAAATGAAAAAAATCGGAAATCACCAACTAAATGGGGCATATGGTATGCCAAATGAATGTCGCGCAAATGGCATATGTTTGAACGTCGATTTTGGGGCAGCTATTATTTTGACACATACCAACATGCTGCAGCTGCAAATAGATCCAAACAGCCATCTCTATGGTGTGGGCCAAAATCTCTACCCAAAATTGAGATAAATTGAGTACGTGGTATATTATATGATATTATATGTAGGGTCTGTAGGGTCCTTGAGGATTGTAGGTACCTTGATCCATGAGCAGACTTCATTGAAAATTGCAGAACGTGAAAAAAGTGCACGGATGAAAGCACTGAAGACAGGGGATCAAGCATGCCCTGGTACTGCCTCCAGCGCAAAGCTCCATGCAAATCCAGATTTCGCCATTCTTTTCTACAAAGGCCTCACGCCGTGCCACAGCTTGTTCGATGCAAACCTTCTGCGGTGCTGGGTTCCAAAATCTGCCATCAAATGGTTGCGTTGGAAATTCCTAAGTTCTGTCCTGCTAATAAATAGAGAGCCCAGCAAATGTGTCCACAACTATTGCTGTGCTTGTGCTAGGTGCTACTCAATAGCATGCTTGGCTGTGCTCCAAGCAAACCCTCTCGTTCGCTGGCCTGTAGCAATCTGCAAACGTTTGGATGTGACAGGCGCAAATAAAGGCCCACCTCCGTGCTTCAAGAAGACAACCCTGTAGGAGGGAAGGCAATGCATGTCAAACATTGTCAAACACTCATTCATACAGATTCATACATATTATATAATAATCTCCTATCCTGCTCTCACCCTACAGGACCTCAAAGGATATTAGATGATCAAGGCTGTACCAGGTATCATCATGTCAAATGTATCATTATCACCACTCTCAAAGCCATCATGACATCGGCACCTCCTCTGGCAGCGAAGTCTCCGCTGCCTCCAGGCACTTTGCGGCCACGCGGCGTCCACTGATGCGGTGCTTGGCCACCAGCACAGCGCCGTGCATTCCGGTGCCCAGCACCTCCTCCTTGCCTTCCTGACCAATGGATCTGAAATGATCTGAAAACCGGAAACATCAGGAAACTGGTTACCACATGTTACCACCAAATTGTATCGATTTGTTGGGAGCTTTCAACATGTTTCAACCGGTTAAACTTTCCATGATCCAGTTCTGGGACTGTAATGATGAGATTTGCACACCATGGACATGGAAGAAGCTGGTGATGCGCATGGAGATACAGGAACTGAATGGAACCAGTTTCTATAGCCTCTGGTTATGGGAGATATGGACGATATAGATATCTTACGATACGTTCACTTAGACCAAGGAGATCCAAGGAGAAACAATTCGAAGCACCAACGCAATGACCAAGCCGTGGTGAACACCATCCATTGACTTCAAAACTGCCCCCCGTGCCCTGCAATGTCCTTGCCGATGCTGTAGATATCCTCAGTTGTCCAATTCAAACATCCAATTTGGCCTGATATCACTACCAATGACTGTAGCACCTTTGCAGGGGGCATCATGTTTGCCCAATCGCTCAAGAAAGAGACTCCCTAGGAACGTGGTTAAAGCGGCAAACCCATGCTAAGTTAGCAACATCCAGAAGACCGTAGGCTCTTGTGGGCTCGTTTTCTTCATCCTTTTCGAGGACTGTTTTGGCGGTGCAAACAAGCATCGTAAAAGGAGATGTGTCTCAATACTTTCGACTGAATGGCCAGCGGCAGCTCTAACTCCTGGCCAAGTCGCTGCAGCTGAACGTCTAGTCAATCCACCCTGGATGTCAAATGTAATTTGATGTGGTAAACCCCAATCGTAAATCCACAATTCTTCATGACATGTTCATACCTACCTACCCCATTTCTGGTGATATTGGCGATGGTTCAATTACGTATTGACTTTACCGACTTTGCCGGCCGCATTAGTATAAGTTACTTGGCAAGAAATCTACAGACAAGGTCTTGAACACTGCTCAATTGCATTTATGACAGTGCTAAATGACGTTGAGATACGTTGAGCTACTGGTTGGACATTTCCTGACATTTCCATGGACGTGGGAAGCTTCAGGAAGTTGGGCTACTCCGAAATTTCATGATCTCCTCAGCGCGAGGCTCCCAAGACTCATCGACACCAGAGGAGTGTGTCACGTTGCTCGCTGGCGTTCCCGCGAAGGACGTCATGACCAAGACGTTCTTTACCTTGGAGACATTTGGAGACCAAACCAAACAACATGACACCCAGGAATACTATGGAAATCTATGGAATGTTGGTACATGTTGGTACATGTTGGTACATTATGCACACAGTCACACAGTGTCTCTTTTTCATTATTTTTCACATTTATATGATACTGCGATGTGCAGTATCAAATGCGCATCCGCGATCCTGAAACACACAAACAGGGAAACCCCTCATTCCACTACGACATGCCCAACAGAGGAATGACAACTCACCCTTCCAAGCGAAGTGCCCAAAGTTTGTGTCACTGGCTCTGGCATCCAAGCCACGCTAACACCCATGCCTGACACATTGGAGATGATGTTTTGACAGCTCACTGCTTTGGCCCATTGCCGTTTCCGCAATAGTCGACGCATTCCCCAAAACAGCAGAGCCGCTGCCACACTTGAGGCCTTGGCCAATCGTCATCAACTTTCATCAGCTACGAAGGATCATCACCGTAGACAAACCGGTCATGCAGCAAGGATTTTTTCTTGATGATTCTTGCATGCGAGGCACTGCAAACTTTCCTGTCATCCTTCGAAGTAGTACGGCAAGCGACGTCTGCTGCTTCTGCATGGCACTGAGAACGAGTTCGTATATGTTCTCCTTTTAAAGAGTGGGCTAAGTCTCTGCACCAGTTCTTCGGCACCTAGCAACCTGACACTTCAAAGAAATCTGCCATGCAAACACAATGCAGGTGACTCACTGGAACACCAATGACCTTGTCATGACTCTTGTTGAATGCCCGTGAAGCCTGATAAGTGGAGGCCTATTTGATCCTAAAGCGACTAGCTGGGTGGGGTGGGCCTCCCCTGAAAAACGCCTCTACATGGTGCCTACATGCCCGAATGATTGCAATGCGAACCTCTTCGGCAGTAGCACAACTCTCCAAGAGACCCAGGAGTTCCGAGTTCAACCAAGGATGCCTTCCTGAGAAAATTAAGGGTATCGTCGTGTAGTGAATTTGCCAGCATCTACCTATCGGATCCTATCGGTTGTTCAATGAATGCTTACCCCTCTGTCACTGTGGCACCCGTCGCTGTCTGCGCCGTCTACGCTATGCAGCCTTGCTTTGCAGCATACGCCATTTTCCTTTCCAGACGTTCAGTCATGTTATGGGCACGCCGCCCAGTTGTCACAACCCCGTGGCCTTCTGGCCATCCAGCAGTAGGCTATCACAGGTCGCTGGCCATTTGGTTCATTGCGTTTTTTGTAAGGATATGATGATATGACAGGGCAATGCAAGTCAGGTCGAAGACATGAATGAAACATAGATAATGAAACCAACATAATTCAATATAATTCATAAACCTTACACATCCTTACACCATGACCTGTGACCATTTCATCCTCGTTCAAGCTTCAACCTCTGCTGACCTGGCAACTTCGGACTGATGTGGGGTTGGCCGCCTGGCCAGCTCCAGGCCCTCCCAGGAGAAATGATCAAAATTGGAAGCTTCGTTTGCCATCATCTTGGTGGCAACCGGCAAAATTTTGGCACGCTTGCCTAGTGGATTTGACAATTCATCAGGATTCACACCGGTGTGCCAATCATGGTCTGCATCGTGCGTCAATAAACCAATCCGCTTCACATTCAGTGTTTCATAGTCATAGTGTTTCTATGTGTTTCTCATCAGTGACCCTCTGTGACCCACGACAGGAGACAAGATACAGGCATGATATTGGGGATATATGGGGTTCGTGCATAGGCACAAAGAATGCAAGGGCAGCTGTTGCTGCGAAGAACTGCAACGGGCTGGCAACGCTCAGAAACGATGGACTGAGCGACTTGGCACCGCCCAAGGCCACAGAAAAAAAAATAACGTTGAGTTTCTTCTCGAAAATGGATGAAAACTGATGAAACTCACAACTGGGCGTGGCAATCAGCCTGCAGAAAAAAAGGTAAGATAGACTCTGGCAAATGCAACCAATGGGTGTGACGTAGATGTCTGGTTCAAACAGCGTCACATGTTGAAAATTTCTCTACAACTCTCCGATTCATGAGCTGATTGAACTGCCGTCCGTGTCCTCGCAACTGGGTGCACTACCAAGGTGGTGGTTCAAGCTGGATGGTGAAATGAAGTCATGCCGTGAATGCACCTATCTCTCTCTCTCTCTCTCTCTCCCCCTCCATCGTCTTCAGGTCTCCCTAGCTGTGCAGCGGCGAGATGGAAGGTATCCATGGACTATGGTTTTCTGGAATTTATTCGCTGACTCTTGGCTCTTGCCTCACTCCTACCAGCTTGGGCATAGTTACTATTGAATTCATCAAACGCTTCAAACAGCAGGGTGGCAAGGATCAAGCAGAAAAACAGGACACAAATTCCAGCCCAGAAGTTCTATATACATGACAAGCCTTTGCTCATTCGACTCCAAGTTAAGTTTAAGGTCCTCCAAAGCTCACCAACTATTTGGCAGTAGCTCTGGGCAATGGTGGGTAGGTCACCAAGACAACCAAGCACAACAGCCTCGGCTGAGAAACCGCGCTCCCAGAAGGGTAGGTAGTCTGCGCCACTGCTTCAGTAGGGGCCAAGGAATCTCCCACTCAGGGCCCAAGAATTCGTATTGAAGCCAGAATTCACAATATCATCTGCATCAATCTGCCCGATCCTGCGATGAGGTCGGACACTTGAGGACTTTCATCCTGATCCAACCAAGTGGCACCATGGCGGGCATCAATGGTGTGATTGCCAAAAGGCACAGTGGCGCCACCCAGTCAGGAACTGGCTTTTTTGGTTGTGGCACACCTCCGCACAACTTGCCACAACCAAGGAAGCCGAAAACCAGTTATATCAGTTATTACCAGTTTGCCATGTTTTTCTGCCAACAAAATCCCATCGTCCCATTGTGTGAAGCAGTGAAGATCTTGTAAGCCCGCCTGTCACAGGATCAACATTTGTGCCCACCTTGGCACTCGGGAAGTCTCACTCCCCACTTGTCGCAAAGAGGTGTGGGGACAAGCCTATGGACACATAAAATCACCATGACATAGATCACTTCTCTCTCTCTCTCTCTCTCTCTGTCCCTCCCTCTCTCTCTCCCTCCCTCCCTCCCTCCCTCCCTCCATCGCTTGTGGTTTAAAAAAAAAAAAACAATTTTAGCGGGGATTCGGTCAAAAACACGCGTTCTATCTACTCCAGGATGACTAATTATACCACATGATGTGTAGACAGTTGTTGCTATCCATCGTGACCATGCTCTGAATATGCAATGTTGAGTAAGTTCAGTTTCGCAGGGAGCCGCGACTGCATGGTTTCTCACAATGCAGGCAGGTCACAATCTGGTCCACTCCAGGGCAGCACACATTGTAGTTCCCATGAGAGCCCACGGCACGATGATGACCTTTCCATAGGACAAAAGTACTACACCTACACATCAACGACATCAACGACATAAAACCCCCACACGGACATACATGTCGACACGGCCTCCCTGTCAATGCAAATGATACTATATGATACTATATGATACAATATGATACAATATGATATAATATGATATAATATAATATAATATGATATAATATCATACAAATTTCAACCGCCTGCGTGGTTCTCTCGCAAGAAGTTGAAGAGTGCGGAGTCTCTGAAGCCCTTCAGCACCCAGCTTGGAGCACCCACCTGACATCAAACCAGGATCTGACTGGGGGATCTCACTGCGTTTGTCGTTGCCATGCCTCTAGCGGGACATCAGGCAAGCCGTGCATGTGCGGATGAAGAGCCTTGGATTGAATTTGGTATATTAGGGCTCTAGCATGCTCTCATCAGCATTCTGAGAGGCTTCTGGTGCCTTCGAGTCAACAGAACCCTATGGATGCTGGTGCACATGATGGACATGATAACACAGCTGAAGGTTGCAAGCAGAGCACTCTCCTAGATCAAAGAAACTTCAACTCTCCAAGGCACATTCCAAAGAAGGGCATGGAACAGCATTGCAGACACCACCACTGGTACAATCACCTTGTGCGCAAAGAACGTGGGAAACTTGCGATTGGGGCTCCTTTGGGATCTCAATGGATTTGGGATTTTGAACTGCACCAGCCTGCACCTGCGTCAGGCAATTTCCATGAGCCTACAACTGACATATGTTGACCCCACCCTTCCAACCACAACCCCTGCCTGCGCGGACCAGCCGAGGAAAGTAAGCGTAGGGAAAGCCAACAGACTTGGCACAAAGTAGCTTCAAATCCAAAAATCCACAGATCCAAATCATGATGGTCATCATCATCATCATCCTCCTCCTCCTCCTCCTTCTTCTTCTTCTGCTCATCTTTATCCAGCATTGCAGTGCATTAAGCTCTAGAACTCCATAGGAAGGCTGGCACACATGTCCAAATCCAAACTCTGGATCTGTGCGGCCCAAATGCAAGACGCCAATAAACATCTTCAAAGTACCATGCCATGGGAAGCTGGTACCTGTCCAAGACACCCAGCACCCAGCTGCTGGGGATCAAAGCGGATCATCATTGTTCAATATTATTCATCTTCATTCACCATGTTATGATTGCATATTAAATAGGTGTGTATATAAACATATACACATAATATATACCCTATGGTAAATTAACATAGACCCTGGCAGATAGGGGTTGAAAGACTAGTTTCCATTAAAAATTGGTGATTTTCGGGGTCTATGTTTATTTACCAGAGGGTATATATATATATATACACTCTCGCATATTATATAATATATACTGCAGAAAAAAATATTCATATTTACTCATGATACTGCAGCTGGTCCCCAGCCCCGGCACCGCGGAAAGGATCGATATCCAGGACCAGCTCGCGGCCAGGCTCGACGTCCAAGGTCATGTCGTCCAGCGTCTCCTGAAGAGCTATGGCCCTATGGCCATGTTTTGGAGATGGTGGATATATGTGGATATATCATGGATGATAACAATATATAACAATGAAATCATACTGGATTTATTCATGATAGATTAACAATTCTAATGGATTATGAATGATTATGATATATCATGAAAATGGAGTAAGCATGGGTAATGGATTAGTGATAATGGATGTTTCATAGATTATTAGTGATTATTAATGGAGTATTATGTAATGGATTGCGGAGAAAAAACAACTATTGCTGGTATACGTTGATACTATTCAAACCATTATTGCCTATATCAAGGAACCAAGACTCAACATTTGCATCGAGCACATCCAAGTTCAATATTGAAAAACATAACCATCTTGATCTGAAATTAGCTGCTTAGCTTGAAACTCTCGGAAGGACTGCTCCCGGGATCATTACTTTGATCCTAGCAAATGCAAATACTGCTCACGTGGCAATGTTTTTTCTGCTTGTTCGCCCCGGTCCCGATGGTGCTCCACATGTCCATCACCTTGAAAGGTGTTGAGCTTGAATGTCTTTCTGACGGTACGTACCTGATGTGAAAATGCATTGAAAATGAAATGCGCAGTGCACTTTACTCATCATCCACTTTCAAGATCTTTGAGCACTAAGAAGGGTTTTGCCAATGGTTTTGCCCCAGTTTTGCCATGCTTTCCTGCTTTCAGCCAAGGAGCTGCGCCCACCTTGTTCAAGCCTGGTCCCCAAAGACCCAACTCGCCAGTTGCTGGAGCTGTCTTCCCCACCCGAGCAAGGCATGTGCTTGGTTCTAATGCTGTCAAGTGATGGCTTCGTAGACTAATGTCAACTAGCTTCTTGCTTCAAAGATTTCAAAGTCTGGTAGTGGCACAAGGATGCACAAGGTAGGTTAACATAGGTTAACTGAATCGAAAACGCAGTTGAGCAGCCCAAATGTTGGAAGTATCGGTGATAGACGTACTCAGCCATGGACCTTGTCTTGTCATGTCTTGTCCAGTTTTCGACGAGGATTTGCGTGAACAGGATATGTGGCCAAGTGGCCAAGCAAGCATGTCCAAGTATTACGGCTCCCAGAGTCCCGTTCTAGGACTCAAACATGATGGCATAGAGGGCTGCAAGTCCTACCACAGTTTCGGCCATTCCAATTGGAAGATCCAAAGCGCTCGACGAGGAGGAGGATTCCCAAGCTGCCTCATTCAAGCTGAATGTCATGACGTCTCCATGCGGAACAAAGGCAGAAACGGCAGCAAATGTAAGGCCTTGGATATCGAAAGTTATCGAAATCATTCTCTTTCTTCTGGTGGGAAACTGGAGGAAAAAAAAGCTGAATGGCTATCCTGCATCGAAGGACCCAACCATGAGTACACTAAAGCAGATGTATTTTCTCATTTTTTGGCCTGTAGAATTTGTCCGGTGCAGCTGTCAAGGCACCCCGTCAAATGCTCGCACAGCAGTCGCAGAAGACCCACGGCCAGGATTCACACCTAGTCGATCCGTTTGCGCCGTGCGAATCGTGCGGGTAGCGCTGAGCCTGCACTCAAATTTCAGGGCCAAATGGATCCAAATGGCGTCATTGAAAAATTAAGACCCCGAATGACCCCGAGATTGCAAAAAAACTTGCATGGATTTGGAAGTTGCGGGAAGTTGGTGGAGGTGGAAGTTGCATCAGGGTTCAACTGGTTCAACCATGTTCAACCAACAGGAACCGTTACAATAGCCGTTACAGTGTCGCCCAGTAACCAGCCAACCCACTGACACCGCACCTCCCTGCAGCACCGCCAGGCACCACGAAGTCGCTGGCAAGGCGGTAAGTGAGCCCCTGAGGTTTTCGAATCAGTGGCAACATCTGGCAACCAGCAGTCACTGGTTGGTTCAACATGGTTCAACCTGGTCAAAAAAAACACCGGTCACCAAGCAAGTCACCACGAGGTCACCAAGGAAGTCACCAATGTACTGAGTTGAAGAATGCGGTAGAGTAGTTTCTTGACTGCATCATTGGTGATGATGAGTGAATCTGCACCAGGTTCGGTGGACCAACCAAGCAAAAAAGTTGCCCTGCCTAGTTCGGCCTGTCTTCATGTTTATTCTTTATGATCTTTATGCTTATGGTCATGAGGGATCATATGTTTCCAGAAATCCAGCAGAGTTGCCACCAGAAGCAAGGCAAAGCATCTCCTGCGCCAGGATCTTGAAAGGAAGCAATGTAGCAAATGGATGCAAACTTCTGATTCAACTTGAAACTTCAAAGTAGACACTGCCTTCAGGCATTGAGATGGCTAAAACACCGGTGTCAAATGCAGCATTGGCTGCCAAATAGGCACAACGCTCAAATGGTAAAGATTTCTGTCCAAAGCGCCCCAATCCTGCGAACCATCGCGATAGCGGTACTTGGAGCACGAGAATCTATCTATCTGTGCCGTGGCAAAGCCAATGCTGCAGGGCCAGCACAATGACTGCACTGCACAGGTGTGAAGGGAGGCAATTTTGACTTGCTTGCAAATGTGGACGGGTCAAAATCATCGCACCAAAATGGATGACTTATGATGACTTAAAATACTAAAAATTACCAATTGTGTGGCTCCATTCGTGACCCATACCCGAATTTCAGTTGTGCGCTTCAGACTCAGCCCCCAGCGCCAAGGAAGAAGCAAGTACCAATTTGGCCCTGGATGATGTCCGCAGGCCTTGAAAACAATCCAGCCATCCAGCCACTGCAAGCATCAGCATTTTAGCAGAAGCGCCCTTGGCTGCAACAAATATGCATGCATATACGCGCCAGAGTGCATTTTTACATACATTTACATCATTTACAACGATAATGTGGTGAAAAGACCGAAATTATGGCAACGCAATAGATATCAAAACTATGTATGCAACATGTCTTCTTGCAACACATGTCTGTTCAATGTTATTCGTCCCTGTGATTGCCATTCAACAGTGCATCTAAAATAAGAATCATGACAAAAGCTACTTTCAAACAAAGCGATGAGGGGAAGACTGTTGCTCCTCCCTCACCTTCTCATGGCTGGCATTCTGGCCTGATTCCACCTTTGAACAGTACCAGCTCTTTGATGATGTCAGTGGTGTTTGTAGCCTGCAGATTTGGCCTCATACGAAATTCCACACAGGATGGATCTGGCAAAGGCTCTTGGTAGCATCAGGATTCCTCATGTTCACAGTATTTCACAGTTGTTGCTGCCCAGCCCATTCCACATCATGGCCATATGGGCCATATCTCATGTCACAGTGCGATGGGTTTTGCCTGCAGATGTCTCGCATCCAAATCGGCATTAGAGGCACTGGTACTGGTGACCTGAAAGCTTGGCTGTTTCGAATTCACGGTGAAACGTCTTGGCTTGGCCGCTTGGCCTGTGACATCCGAGATCCCGTGACTCATCTCCTATGATTCCTATGTCAAACCATTCGACTGGCTCAAATGGCTCAGGCTCGACACACATGTCTTATGTGTTGCCAGGCTCTTTGGAGAGCTTCTGCCGACGTCTGTGCCCACCATGGCCATCCAAAGTCTTGGTAAATGTATCCTGGTGTGAGGGAATTCCGTGCCTTCATCTTGAATGCGGCTTGCCTTCCAACACCATCTATGTCAAGTGACCATCTGCCAGGTGCATAGACTATATTCGCAGAAAGGAGGGAGAGAGAGAGAGAGAGAGAGTGGGAGAGAATGAGAGAGAATGAGAGAGAATGGGAGAGAATGGGAGAGAATGGGAGAGAATGGAAGAGAATGAGAGAGAATGGGAGAGAATGGGAGAGAATGGGAGAGAATGGCAGAGAATGGGAGAGAATGGGAGGGAATGGGAGAGAATGAGAGAGAATGAGAGAGAATGGGAGAGAATGGGAGAGAATGGGAGAGAATGGGAGAGAATGGGAGAGAATGAGAGAGAATGAGAGAGAATGGGAGAGAATGGGAGAGAATGGGAGAGAATGGGAGAGAATGGGAG
>Ga0126342_10017342_pt1 | contig 12460 bp, 12 predicted proteins | sample Cyp1metagenome_FD_92528 | JGI IMG/M metagenome (GOLD analysis project Ga0126342, IMG submission 92528) | Coral microbial communities from Lord Howe Island, Old Settlement Bay, Australia - Cyphastrea 1 metagenome | ecosystem: Host-associated > Invertebrates > Cnidaria > Coral ... | reverse complement strand
TGTATAGCTTATATTTCATCACACTCCAAAGGTCCGGAACAAGAACAGTTACGAAGCCCCTTCGTTCCATACGTCCGGAACACCGCGGAACGTTCCATACACAATTTTGACTCACAGCCATATATATATATATATAGACATATTCTAGACTGTTCATGTTTGGAATGGTATACCTGTGGATGGATCAAAACCATGCAAAACCTATTATTTGGGAATGGCAATCGATTCAATTGCCTGCTATCTTAACGTTCACCAGGGTACTGGTACCGTTGGGTTTTTATTCATAGTTCCTTTGCCACAGCAAGACTCATGTTGCTACCTGTGGACTTTTCAGGTGTGCAGTGGCTGCCAAAGTCCGGTTGGTTGTTGATTTTAATGGGGATTACAGTAACCAATATGGGGGTTTCCATAAATGGGTGAACCCCAAAATGGATCAAAATGGTTGGTTTATAATGGAAAATTCTACGTATTATTTAAACATATCAAAATGGATGATTTAGGGTACCTTCTCATTTCAGGAAAATATGTTTTGGGGATTTTTGGGGAATATCAGAATCCCATTGTTTGGGGAATCCGGTTCTCAACTAGGGAGATTATATTGGGGAATCCCCTAATATATTTGATGAAGTATCATTCCCCCCATCATATCAAACCAGTCCATCACCTCACCTCAGGTTCACCAGATGTACCGGGGAATTTCCCATCACCAATTTTATCGTAACTTGATCCCCGGAAATTCCGTTCTAAAACGACCCAGGTATCGTTTGACCAACGGCCTGCTGATCAGCATTGCCGAACGCTATGGCAATTCGGACTCAGTGGCCAAGACAGGACCGGATTTGGCCATCGAACAAGCGACCCGAAATGTGGCTGCTGCCATGTTTGCGCTGATCGATGATCCACAAGTGTCACTGGACTGCAAATGGGAGATTCGTACATGTATATACATATATATATATATATTATACATATATATATATATATATTATACATATATATATATATATATTATACATATACATATATATTATACATATATATATTATACATATATATGCCTTTTCTTGGGAGGATCGCAACTGACCAACAGATTTAGGGATGAACTTTTCATCAAGTGTGTCAAGAGTTGGACCTGTCATCCATATTGGCCAGAAGGATGAACCCCGCTCTCCTTCAACCAGGGGTTCCTGGGTTCCTTCAACGAGGGTTCAAGATGGTGCCCAGGAAGTTGCAACCAGTTGCAATCACTTCAGGAATCTTCGCAGGAAGGCAATGTTCAGAACATCCCAAGTGAATATCAGATGATATCTGGCAGGTTGCAGGGGTGGGACCTGAAAAAATCCTGGCATTTTCCACCTGGCAAGGCCATGGTTCCCAGGCGTGGTGCCATGGTTGCCCACCAAGGCGCTATTTGAGGGCGCTACCTGAAGATCAGGTGGCCAAAATCCTCCAGAAGCACGGCTTGTAGCGCTGGGGCCACCAGATGGGTCCAATGGGTGATGGAGCCAGTGAGTCAGGGAAGTACCCTCGCGTAAACACAAAAAACTATGGAACAACAGGATGTTTATAGGTAAATCATCTATAAATGATAAATGGTCCAATTTGGTGGTGTTCGGCGGAGATTTGGCTTATTATTTTGTGCCTCCCCCTTTAGCAGTAGCACATCCATTGCGCACCAACAGCGAGAACCTCCGCGTTGGGGGTTCTTCTTTGGTCTAATTTGAAAGGATGGAAGGGCGAGAAAAGCTGCGCAGAAGGTTGCAACAAGTGCTGCGAGTCTCATTGATGGCTGGATGATCACAATCCGCAGCACAACGTTTGCTGCACACGGCCCAATGACGGAAGGAGAAGAACTCGCAGCTTAGAGCCCAATGATGGTTGAAACCCTAGAAATAATGGGATAAACCACCTGTACAAACAGGATCAACTACTATTTTTTTCCATATTTCTTCTGTAAGAGGACTGCAGATGTAGATACAAGAGCCAAGAGAGGGTGATATCCCATGCGATTCCCCAAATTTCCTATTGCAACGTGATCATATCCACAATGCCGCTTTTATACAATGCCCCTCCTACTGGCATGCTGTACTCAGGTGTAATTACACTACACTCAGAATGCACTTGGTACACAACAACAAAAATGGGACAATCATATCTGATAATCATATCTAAATCTTGGCCCAAATTTGTTGGAATGTCTTGGGCACTCAAATTTATCACACAAGCAGCAGAGTTTCCAGACTTTCAACAAATGACAAGCTTTGGGGATATGTATGGATATGCCATAATTTGCCATCATCATCCTAAATACTGCGGTAAACCCAATTGTATATAATTATATTTTAATATATTATATATACAATTATATATAAACCATACTGTACCCCAAATCATCATAAATGGGACGGTGTAAACCATCCCCGAATGGCAGTTGTTTATGGCATTGGGTTGCCCAGCCCGGAAATCCGCCCTGCAGCCCTACGGCCCTGCGCAGAACGTTGATCCAAAGTTGATCAGTTTGGCGCGCCCATGTTGCCAAATGTGATTAGAAATATGATGTTGCTCATTGTTGACATGTTCAGCATTAGATGGCAATCAACCATACATTTTATGTACATCACACACATATATATATATATATGTTTATGTATATCATACTGAGTATATTGTAACTACATCTATTTTGTATTATATATTATATATATATATTATAATAATAATTGATAATAATAATGATGATAATAATAATACTTATAATTACGCACATAACATATACATTATATCTACAGCACATAGATAAATCAATAAATAAAAAAATAGATAGAAAGCAAAAACAAATATACATATATATATATATATTTGCTTTCGTGGGAATAGTTTGATGACCAATTACGGTCTCGTTGATCGATGACGCAATGAACACTTCCTCAACGCTTCACGAGCGTTTGTCGCGCCTGGAATCACAGGCGCAGCACCAGTCCAACGACTCTGGGATGATAGTTGTGCCCAAGTATCACTGCTTCATATCGATACACTGATCATTGGGTATAAGTAGGTTCTATATATGGTTCTATCATGTGTATATACACATATTTACATACATGCATACATACATACCTACCTACCTACCTACCTACGTACGTACGTACATACATACATATAATTATATAGATATATATTATACATAGTAATATAGATATTGTATCCCCACCTATCTCAGAAATACAGGTTGGTTGATGTTGGTAATATGTCCGTGATCAGCGGGTTTTCTATTTAAATGATGAGGGGCAATTCAGCCAGCAAGGTACAAGTTTTAGGGATCATCCTGTCCATACCATCCATCTGGGATAATTTGGGTATGTCTCCTCCATTGGCTGCATTGGTGAAATCCTGACTTGTCCTATTGAAACCACAGTTTATCTCCATGTTTCTAGTTAATCATCACCAGATGGACCACCATGCTTTCACCATGTTTAATCATGTTTCACCATTTTCATGATAATATAATCACAGTATACACATTTATACAAAGATCATCATAGATCATCATATATCGTCATAGATCATCATAGATCATCATAGATCATCATAGATCATCATAGATCATCATAGATCATCATAGATCATCATAGATCATCATAGATCATCATAGATCATCATAGATCATCATGTAGATCATCATAGATCATCATAGATCCATTTTTCCACCATTTGTCATTGTACAAACATTTTATAAACGGTTTTCAACCCATCCTTACAACCCTTCGTTTCCCGGTGCAGGCATCCTTCCAGGAGCTTCACCTCGATGCCTCGGGGGCGTTGCCGGCGTTGCCGTTGCCGGCTCGGCGGCTGCGCGTGTGGCGCCTTGGACGACGAGGCGATGGTGGGGGATGGGACCAATTTTCGGCCGATTTGGCCAATTCCTGTATGGTATGTATGGTATGTATGGGATGTATGGTATGTATGATTCCTGGTAAATCTTCAGGATTCGTAAGGTGCATCAATTACATGAATATAAGCATATATATATATGTGTGGAATAATGTGGTGATCTGATATAGAAGATATGTGATGATGTTGGGTATGTGATCGATGTATATATATATAGAAAATCACACTAGAATTTTCGGCTAGAAACTATAATTGTAGTATTATGTGGTCACGTGATCCCTACCAGTACCAAGGAAACAAATTGCAAACAAGTTTGACTTTGCCAAACATCTCTGAACTGAAGTCCCTAGCTGTAAGTGACAACAATGTATGCTATTCAAAGCAATAGTCAGCTTGAGAAGTAGAATACAAAAACATGTTTGCATGCAAAGTTTGGTCAAGAAAAACCACCTTAAGTTTATGTTTTCTTGATGGTATGTTGATTATGTTGCAAAGATGCCGAACAGAATGGTTTTTCTTGGAAACCCAGACTTCCATTTTCAGCAACCCAGTCTGCCCAGGTTGAACAACGGTACGTTTACTCCGAGTTCTTTGGCCCAGTGCTTACAACAGTGCTACCATGACCTGTTGGCCAAAGCGCGGCAGGACGACGTGTACGTAGAGGAGCGCGCTGTGCGTAGGGTTGTGGCGGCCGGGCAACATCACTTGTATTCACTTGTCATTGAACAGGATCCAACCTATATTCACTTGGAGTTGGATGATGATAGGTAAATATATAGGTAAAGCCTATCAGTTTTTTTTTTTAAGTTGCCTCAAATGTTGGCACCAGTGGAGCTTCATGGATGGTATTGCAATGTATTGCAGTGTTTTTTTCGAGGGTCAACAGCTGCGCTGTTCATTGCCATGATTGCAGAGCCAGGTAGTGCAGAAACCTGATGGACACATTCCTGCTTCTGATCAAGCATTGAAGCATGTTTCGAGTATGACACAGACATGGCTTATCTATGCATATATATATATCTACCTATGCTATACGTCCAAAGATATATGCAAATAAATAAATATAAATAAATATAAATAAATATATATATATACACGCAATTTCATTGATCCAAAGATCCGTGGATATTTATGGCCCCCTTAGATTCTCCATTTCCGAGCCCATCTTCGCATAGTCGGCCTCAGGATCTCTCGGTGCTGCCAAACTTCGCCAGCGAAGGCCATGGTCAAGTTGACACGGACAGATCCATGCCCTCTGGTAAACTAACATAGCTATTGAAAATTGCCCATTGAAATAGTTGATTTACCGAACTGAAAGATGGTGATTTTCCATAGCTACGTAAACGTTTACCAGAGGGTAAATGAACATCAATGAACACTGTTTGTTAACTGCCAGGTATTATAAAACAAAATCCCCAGTTCTGTTGTTTAGTTCTTAGTTTGCTGCTTGGGTTGGTTGGGTTTGGGTTGGCTTAGGTCAATGCCAGATGGAGCCTTCGGACCTGCAGGAGCGCCTTTTGTGGTCCCCAATTGGTACCAATTGGCATAAAATAATAATAATATATAAAATATTAGATATTATTATATATATATATACATTGTTATATGATATATGTAATATATGTTTATATACATACATGTACATATATATATATATCCAATAGAGTAGTCAAGATTTTGAGCATTATTTGTTTGATGTTTTGGAAGAATTTACTGTACGTAATTAGTTTCAATACCAGGTTCAAGTCTTATTCTTCGCTTCAAACTTGGGTCGTCCGGATGGTGCCGAAAGCCTGAAGAGTTGAAGAAGTCAAGCCAACGCAACCATTGGTGGATTGATCAAATTGATGTCGATGTGTTTTTCAATACTGTGGATGGTGGCGAAATCCAACAGTTGAATACAGTTGATGGTTTGTCCCATTATTTATCTTACTGGTGCGTAGTAGGGAATGGATGGGAATGGGGGAATGGGATGATTATTGATAGTTACTTATTGTGGATCATTCCCTCATTCATTGTGGATCATTCCCTCATTCCCTGCTAAGCACCAGTAAGATTTTATGGGGTTTCAACCATCCAAGGTGGTGCAGGACTTCTTCCGCTTGGGGCTTTGGGACTTCCGCCTTCCGCAATTCTCGTTGGAGCCAGGAGCATGTCGCGGTGGGTGGCACCTTTGATCGTTTGCATCAGGGACACAAGGCGCGTTTCTTGGAGACGTGAGACGTGAGAAAGGGACCCATGAATAGCCACCAATGTAGTACCATATGAATGGTATATTCATGGTGATGACAAATTGTTATATTAATAATTAATACCTATTATGATATATTACCCATTGATTTATATATGATTTTCTCCTGGGCATGTTATAATTGAACAAATTTATTGATGATTTAGGTATGAGACATCAATCTGTCTATTGGAAATGGTGATTTTCCTTAGTGGTGTCAACAAAAGGTGCCTTGGGTAGCGCTGGAGGCCATATAACTTGATCCATAATGTGGCTCACCAATGGCTTGTAGGTCTTGTTATGGACCAAACCAGCCAATTCCGGGACATTGTTTTGAGTCTTGAGCCGAAAATCAAGTGTATATAACTGTATACTGTAACCACCATAAACCTCCCACTGCTGATAGTCTAATTCGATATTTTTAGTGACTATATGCCATATGCAGAATAACTTTGATTCGTCCTGATCCGCCACCTTTTTTGGCCAATCCCATTTCCAAGAAAACCCATGCTGTCAAGTCCTTGGTGTGATCAGGTACTCTTGAGCTGTGCTGCGGCCATTGCCACCAAAGGCCGGCAAAGGGTTACCCACGTGGAGCGTTTGGCGATCGTGTTGTCGTGTTGTGATGTCTTGTGATATGTTGCATATGCAATATATGTATACATCTGTGATTATACACACATGTAATCACATGTAGATAATATACATATGATATACAATTTGCATTGCATTGCGCACTGGAGGCCTGGTGGTGGGCATCTCTGGCGAGCCGCTGCTGCGGGAAAAGGTAGACCATGGGATTTGGATTTAAGGTGACTTTTTTTTGCCAGGGAAGTTGATGATAAGCCATTGGAAAATTGGGCGACCAAATCAATTGGGCTACCAAATCAATTGGGCTATCATAATTTTTCATCCCAACTGTTGGTGATTTTGGATGGAATTGGGATGAATTGGGCTATGATTACATATGATTACCATATTCGTGGACATTTGGGGCAGCCTGGCTTTCAGATCCAGGCTGCAGCAACATACCTCCAAAGCTGGGGTGAACGTGCTCGCGCAGTGGCTGTGGTTTGGCTGCATGGTGCTGAGATGCTACATTTCACCGTGAGAAATGCCAGGAACACGAGAACAATATTGGGATTGCAGTGCCTACCATCCACCAACATCTATGGCCCATTCATGTAGGTATACATTATATATATATACACCATGTATCGATGATATTATGGGTAGGGACAACGCTGATGGTTACATAACCTTCTCACAATACATCGGCCAATGGAAAACATGGAAAATCATAATGGTCATATCCAGTACTGGGGCAGGCACTGAGGCGGAATATAGAGAAACCACTGACTCACTGTGAATCACTTCGCCGGACAGTAGGATATCCGTGGATCTCCAAAAGATATGTCCCAAGGTCCCAAATAGGTACTATCGGTGCTATTTTTCGGTGAATCCAATCATACCCCATACTCAGCATTCACAATCATTCACAATCAGCCCACATCATCAAGCCACACTCCATTGTTTCCCATCTTTCCTTAATTAATTTAGTTGTCCCATGGTTTGCCCATAGTTTTCCTATGAATTTCCCCATGGGAAAACACCTCGGTGGCCCGCGGCCGAAACCCGAGGCCTTTCTGGCGCTCCAGAGACCAGATCTGACGCTACGCCTGGAGGAATTGCAGGATGCCTTTGGCCCCTCCCTGTGGCCGCAACTGGGAGCATTGGTGGTGTCGGCCTGGAGCTCAGATGGGTTTTCCTCCACGACTTCAATGGCGCATGTTCCATGTGAAATCGATGGAAGATATCATGATATATCACTTTTTCGGGCATAGACAAACCAAGTAGTAGTGATGATGACATTGAGTATATATGCTTCATGGTTTGATTTTACGGTGATACAACAAGCTCTAGTTGATGGACACTAAACTTCAGGGAATAATTATTGTAGTGGTATGCAAAATGACCTCAAAGAAGGGGATTTCCATGACTTCAAAAAATAGGAAGCTCTGAAGTCATTCCTTTTTATTGCTCATGTTGTTCATTTTTTGGAACATGTATAGTTTTTTTTTTTTCTTTTTCGAGCCTGTGGAAACTTTGAGGAAATATACAGGATTATAATATATATATATATGTAATATCGTAACATATCTTAGTCAAATACGACGTTACTACTCACATAAATAATATATATTTGTATATGTGCTATTGTATATCATATATTTATTTATACGCCATATATACATACATACTTCCGATCTTCCAGATGTGTATACAGATTTCTTTAAAGAAAAGACATGTGTCGATTATGTATATATATATATATATTATGTAATCAAAATTTATACACAGATACATATGTATGTTACACAAATCCCAACTTCCGCGCACAACCTGTACAAAACACTCTGGATCTGAGGGGTAAAAACATGCAATGAAACTATGTGTTCCAACCATTAACGTGCAATGTGCAGCGAATTTTAGCGATATGTAGCAATTTTGTTTTTTGTGGTCTTCGGTGTGTTTATTTATGTTTATTTGTTTGTCATCGGCATCGATTTTCCCATCCCTAATCCCATCCCTATAAACAGCTTACGTAACTTACGTGACTTAAAAACACTGGTTGGTGGTTTGTTTTTTTTATTATTTTCCCACTAATATTGGGAATCATCGTCCCAACTGACTCATATTTTTCAGAGGGGTAGGGCTCAACCACCAACCAGATGATAATTTATCCCATCATATAACCCATATAGAACCACTATTATTGGTATTATAACATATTATAACCATTGACTAACTCATATTGTTCAGAGGGGTTGGTAGGTATACCACCAACCAGTTCCCATGGGTCTTCTGGCGATCCCATCCCCATGCATCGAAACCGAGGCCGAAACCGAGGCGGGCGGCCACGCAGTGAACGAGAAACGCCGCGCCCTGCAGCGACGCCCCGTGCAGCTGCTGGTGGTGCCACTGGTGCAATCGAATCAAGGCGCGGCATCCCCAAGGAGTTAAGACATGGCTCGGGATTTGCATGGATTTTCTATGAAAAAAATATGATTTAACCAACATAAATTGGAGATTTAAGCTCATAGAACCAAGTAGGTCCCATGTTGGATGATTTATAGAACCAATTAACTAGTTCGATATATCGATCATAGTTGAGCTAGTTATAAACCAACTTAGCTAACTATGGGGCATCACTTCGCAAGGAAATGGCTAAACATTTACCATGAAAACATCAATTGAAAGTTGATGGGTATAACTTATATATAGCCAGCAGATTATCATCAGTTTGCCACAGTTTTCCTACATATTTTCTTGTTTGATGGGATGAGACTTCTTTAACCTCCCAAATGGCAACATTTCTTAATATCCATCTGTATATATATATGTATAATATATATATACATGTTCACCAATATCAAATGATAGTCCTGTATATTCGCTGAGTCGATGTTAACGTACCAGAGAAGACCAAGAATTGGTGAAGATTTGCCATGAAAGACATGACAAATGATGGGTAAACATGGTAAACACAACATTATCATCAGTTTTCCTACGCCTAGAATTGCATCTACCATGAGTTCCAGTCATTGGATTGGTTTAAGGGACAATTTACAAGAAACCCCTGTCCCTCAAATCAATCCATTGAATTGGGGGATTCTTGCATGCTACCCCAAACAATGGAAATCCCCAAATCCGGATTTTCTCATGATACTCAGGTAATCATTATATAACTGGTTTAACTTCCCAGTTTCAATGAAACCCCAAAGATCAAAGATCAATCAAAGATCTTCAAATCTGAATTTCCCTGACCTTAGAACCTTGATTTGTTGGCCATACTTGACATGGGTATGAGATGGTATGAGGAAATTTGACCCGACATCATTTAGGATTGGTTTTAACCCAGGGGGAGTTTTGGCAACTAATGATGCCATGTTTCGGGCTTCTCGAAGCAGTGCTTTTGACCCTGGCTAGTGGAGAACGACCATCAATATGTAACAACATGGACATGATCCAGATCATGTTTTCCTTCCTAACATCGGATGGTTGGTAGTGGAAGGATCACAGGTTTGTTATTACTACTGGTAGGTCTAAAATTGTGACTGGTTGCTCTAAAATTGTGACGCGCATCGTATACAGATATGATATTTGAAGTTAGCCATCGTCAATACCCGGCAATACATGGAGTTTGTCACCACCTGACGAGTTGTTGGTGCTAAGCCGAAGGGCCTCACGGATGCTTCTTCATGTTCCAAGAATTCATGGTTATAATATACCATAATCTGGTGGTTTCCAATAGTAGTAGCCCTAAATCATCCATTTTAGCATCGGATACCCATTTTTCTATGGAAACCTCCAGCCATAAACTCCAAGGATGGCAGATTCCCCACAGATTCATGGAATCCATACATCCTCCCAATCTACTTGGGGTTGCATCCCAGTTGGCAAGTGTTAGATATAGACATACTTTTTGATATAGCTACATATTCATAGTATATATATATAATATTATATAGCTGAATTTACATGCCATATACAACTACCCACCATGCACATCTGCATATATATATAACCATATATCACTGAGTATATCTCATATAATAATATATAATATTGTATAATATATGTATACATATAATATATATAACTGGCTTATAATGTCTTGTTTTTTACCCACTTCCCTTTCCTTTTGATGCACTTTTGATACACAGCCGCTAGGTGAAAAGTTGAGTTCCAGTGCGCTGCGCTTGGAGGACGAGGTACACCTGGCCTTCTGGCGCTGCTGGAAACGCAGCGAGATCGACTTACGGACGGGAGGACTTGGCGCTGGGAGAACGCCCCAGACTTGGTGTCCGTACTTTCCCAACATTGCTGTGAGATGAAGGAAATACAGGGTATATAGATGTGTATATATAGTAGTATTGCATATACTTACTTGTAAATATCATTAAGTCCCATTAAAGATCATGGGCATTTGATGATCTCCCATTGGGAAAAGCCTGAAGACTTGACGTCCGTTCAGGAGCTCGTTGGTCCAAGCTGCTGCCGCCATTGGCGAAGATGGCTGCGGAGAGACTCAGTGAGAGGCCCTGTATGGGGTGGCACCGGTGTCACCCATTACCCTCTGGTAATGGCTGTTACGTCGCTATTGCAAATGATGAAAATGGCCCATTGAAATAGGTAGTTGATTTACCGAACTGAAAAATGGTGATGTGATGTTCCATAGTTATGTTAGTTTACCAGAGGGTAGAGGTATTTCTCGACAGAAACATGTGAAAATACGAACATACTAGAAAACTATGCAGAGAACTATATGAATAATCATAGTAATACCGCAACCAATTATAATTTTACATATCTACAGCATGCATTTGATTGTTTGCAAGCGGCGAACATTTACAATATCACTGGGGTATGTCCAATACTACGTACGTGAAACAGCAACCAAAAAAGTCGAGTAATGTTGGATCCATTAATATTCATCAACCGTGGCAACATGTACCCTCTGGTAATGACTAACATAGCGAACTGGAAAGATCCACCATTTTTAATGGGAAAATCCACTATTTCTATGGTCATTTTCAATAGCTATGTTAAATTACCAGAGGGTAATCCAATACAGGCACACTAAGAACCACGGATTTCGGGCAGGATTGGGCAACTTTCTGTGCGAAGGATGCTTTTTGATTCACGGTAAACTCTTCCAAGGCATTTTTCCAGACACTTGTCATGAACTTAATTTTGTGGTTGGGACCCATTATTGATGTATGTCAAAGTTGGTAAGGAACAAGTGAACAAGCCACAACATCATCGGTGTATGTTTGGCAGTCCGACTTGCAGGTGTGGTTCTCCAATCTGGTTACTTCATAATTTGTTGCTCATAGGTACACCCATAAAGCGATTGATAAATTGCACGGCACATCAATATATACCTTACCATTATCTATGATTTATCATCAGCAGTCAGGGTCTATCATCATACCTAATCATCCCGATATTACCCAACTATATTGAATGTATATAATAATCATATGTACATATCATGTACATACTCCTACAATATATATATATATATATACACATACATATATATATATACATATACACATATATTTATATATATATATACACATACATATATATATACATATATACATATATATACACATACATATATATATATACACATACATATATATATATATATATATATACACATACATCTATATATACGCATACATATATATATATATATATATATATATACATATATATATATATATATATATACATATATATATATATATATATATATATATATAT
>Ga0126342_10017341_pt1 | contig 12461 bp, 12 predicted proteins | sample Cyp1metagenome_FD_92528 | JGI IMG/M metagenome (GOLD analysis project Ga0126342, IMG submission 92528) | Coral microbial communities from Lord Howe Island, Old Settlement Bay, Australia - Cyphastrea 1 metagenome | ecosystem: Host-associated > Invertebrates > Cnidaria > Coral ... | reverse complement strand
CTGCAACTCCACTAGCACCGTGCTCCATGTGCCAAGGTCGTTGTGGTGCGGTTTGGGGCTGGGGTTTGGCCTTTAAAGCGCTGCGACGTGGACAATCAAACTTCAATTGAATCAACTGAACAGAGCTTCAATCCTAGCAACTTCACAAGTACTGGCTTCAGTTCAACAGTTCCAACATTACGGCTTCAGTTCCCACCACTTCAACTTCGGTGTGCCAGCTAGCCATCACAAGGCTCCAGGCCACACCCTTAAGGACCAGGGTTCTGGTAGCCTAGTGGTCTGTTACTTGCCCTGCTTCAAGATCCTGTGTTCCTTTCCTTTCATTTGAGAAACTACAATAGTAGGAGTTTGAAGCGTGCCTGGCCCCCAAACGGACCACACACGAGCTACCCGCAACCAAACCAAGAGACAGACAGCCTCAGCCACCAATCAACAACAGAAACCCAGGGACGAGATCCAGCAAAGGAAAGGTGAGAGAGAATCACCTTGACCATGACGAGCATCCTAGATCAAACGAAGGACTCTCGCAATGTAGTCGAGGCAAACAAGCTCACTGCCTTCATAAATCCAACCAAATCTCAACACCAACGTGCAGCCCGGCATTGGTGGGCGACCAAGCACAAGTGGGCTGCGTCTGCAGCGCCAAATCATGTAGTCAAAACAACCAAACTCAGAGCACCACGAACAACTGGTGTCTGTACCCTTGGCACGGCCAACCCATGCATTAGAAACAAATGCACCAAGCAACACATATCGACAGCAGCATCACCAGTGCAAGCTGCACGCAAACTCGCCAATAGACTCACCAATAGAAATCTGGTCAAAACGAGCCCCTTGGACCTCGTGTCTGTTCTGCGCCGGAAATCTATTCCAACACCACCATCTCCAGCCACCACGAAACTAATGAAGGTTGTAGGACAAATCATCAAGACTCATGTTCAAACCAGGTAAACCATCAATCTTCCAAGTCCACTGACTACTTTCAGTCCAATCATGAAATTTCATCCACTTTCTCAAAGCATGAACCGGGCAACCAGCACCATGGATCCAACCACACAACCTACGTTCTTTCAGGGTGGTGACAATCCTAAAAAGAGAACAAGCAGAAACGATGTCCAAGTGAGTAGTGCCACCCTGGATGATGGCTCTCAACCAAGTATTCCTCATCCAAGCAGTTTGTTCACATCGTTTCATCACATGCCACAGAGGTGTGGAGACACAAAGCGGAAGCAAACAAGCAAACCAACCATATGCCACAGCCGACAAAGCAATTGCACGTGCATATATTAATTTGAAAAACACCAATACTCATGCGACTAGACACGTGCAGCCAATCTATCGCGACAAAGATCAGTACGAGCTTGCTCCCGATCAGCGTTGGTCCTGGGATGCCCACGCGTGACAATCCTTAGAAATAAGACATGCGTGCTGGCCTGATCAAAAGCGAGTTGGTCAAGCGGAGTTCGCTGACCTTGAGTTCCCGCAGTGAATTGCGATGAATTGCGCTTTAGAAATGCTTTCAATCAACCCAACTCTATCCCACCAATCCTTCCAAGCATCGGTGATCCTAACCAAGCCATCAGAGGTACGGGCGGTGAAAGTCCGGTCGTCCATAAAATAAGAATGCGACACAAAGCATTACCAACTTGACGGCGAATGAAACGAGCACCGGCACTAAGCCACACAGCAGCAACAAGCGGCCTGAAGGGGTCACCTTGGGGGTTGGCCAACCCACACGTCATAGGGTTGGATTCCAAGCCAGCCACCTTTTTTGTTTGGCCCAAAGCTTGGCCAGCAAATCACCAAACTCGGTAGGAACACCACAAGCAACCAAGAGCGTAGCCGACGCCCGAGGGCGAAGGGTATCAAAGCATGTGGTAAAATCCAAAGTGCCCAAAAAATTGGAGGTAGAGAAAGAAACAAGAACAGAACCTGCAGCGACAGCAGCGTCACACCCATTTTTTGTCCATCCCAGTTCCCTTCCAGATCCTTTTCCAGGTCCTTTTCCGGATTTGCTGCGGCTTTTTCACGGATTTCTGTTGCCGTGTCTTTTTCAACAAATGGGAGCTCCTTTTTGGAAAAACCCGGGTGTGCAACATAAATCCTAGAAATACGCGGCAAGTCCGCAGAAGGAACCGGAAAAGGAACTGGAAGGAAATGGGGATGGATAAAAGGAACTGGAAAAACACAAGCCTGTTACTTACTTTAACCAGTACAAGATTTGGAAGTGCAACCAACCAGCTGAAATAGTTTTGGGACTGAAGAACTCGGATGGTACTGCTGGCTGCACGACTCAAGACCATCAAGCCAAGGTGGAGGCGATCCCATCTGCTGGATCGTCTGGAGGAGCTCCAACGCTTGAAGTGCATAGTGCTGTTGAAAGGAGATGCAGCTCCTCTGGGCCGTTTTCCATCATGCCTGAGCATTTGGATACTCCACACCTCCCATCTGGCTTGAACTTGTTGAAAGGCGTGACAAATAGTGTCTAAGCCTCCAATCTGCACACTGCTCTGCAGCTTGAACACGCTGGGAAATGGCCTTGAGAGGTGGCCTGCGCCCACTGCCGGCCAGGTTCGCTTGGCTCGGCTCTCTGCCTCACAGGACGGCTCCTTGCCAAGCAAATTTAAGAAGAAGGGCTAGGGCTGAAACGTCCACATGGACACTTCTAGCCTCTGAGATCCTGCTGGCGTCCCCTTCTGACAGGGCTGGCTTGGCACTGGATGCTGCCGAAACAAGGAATGATGGGCAACTCCATTGGTGAAAGAAGCCGCAGAAGCAGAGGGACCCGGAACCGAGTTGAGAGGTCCTGAAAATCAACAGTTAAATCCACAATGTCAGACGACTTGGGTGGATTGGTCAAGAGACGTGGACTTGGAAACCTCGGTGGCTTCCAAGACAAATGCCACCCAGCAGCCCACAAGGATAGATCGAAAAGCTGGGCAAGCGATCCCGCCAGCTGCTCTTGACCCCCAAATTAGGGTATTTCACCCCTTTGAGGGACTCGACACGTTCATTCTTGCGTGTGGCAAATCTTTGATTGTATCTTGAACCATCTTGAACCCGTTCCCCCCAATCTCAATATTATTGGTTGCTTCAACGCATGGCCGCCAGTGGACGAATTAAATCAAACCCTTTAGGAGCAACATGGAGACATGAAGCGGTAACATTGAAGTTCAGGGCGCCGGGGGGAACTTACAGATCATGCACCTGGCATCTGGTCGAGTTGTCTATCTTCTGTATCATATAGATGAACATGCGAATCATGCAAGAAAAGCTGTTCCCAGATTCTTGATTCAAGAAAAGCTGTTCCCAGTCGAGAAAGCATTGCAATCAAACGAAGAAAAATTAAGAACTGCGTAAGGAAAACTCGCAGAAAAAAGCGATGCAATCGCAAAGCCCACGAGATTGCCTACGCAAGCTGACCTCCCAATGTCTTCTGCAACTTCGACCCATGCAGGGTGCACTCATGCAGGATAAAGAAGGCTCAGTCTGAAAAATCCAGCCAAAGCTGTTGCTCTTATCTAACTCGTTTTTCAATGGAACGCCGTCCAAAGTCATCCAAGTAACAAATCGCCCATGCCAACAGTCAAGAATGTGTCCTCATGGCATCGTACTCTCAATTCTTGCTGTTTCTGTTACTGCTCACTTCACTTCATGACCTTTCTTCACTTTCGGCAAACAATTCATGTGTCAGATGGGTCACTCAAATCTTCATGTACTTCACATTTCCACTTGCATCAACCAGTCAGTCCTCCAGGCCAGGGACCTCCCCGAGCACCTCTAGGACGAACATGGTCCCCGCCATACAAACGATCTGGGCACTGCGGAGGATCGTTCTGCGCATCTCTACCCAGGAAAGGATCAAAGGATCTCTCGAAACTTCTACTTACTAATTGATCTTGAATCCCAATTCAATTCCTGAACCAAATCAAAATCGCTCCGAATAATTCCTAATAGATATTAGCAAGCATGTGAACATGGTGATCCTCAGTAACATCAAACTCCTGAGACGCTGAGTATGGCACTGTCGTGGACCTTCTCTCTGGCTATTTAGGAAAAGTCTTCAAGAGCAAAGTCTTCAGATGACGGCACTACTGTAGCACTACATTCTTTGGAAATGGCGCCTTCGGAGTAACTTCGGAGAACCTCCACCCAAAACCATCCAGCAACTCGGATCACACCCCGTGTCCCCCGACCATTGTGGTCAGCCGCAGCACTGTGAGCACCTCACTGTGAAAAGATGTGAAAAGGAATGGTTGAAGCCCACTCTGGCTTTTTGAAAAATCAAAGACTTTGAGCCATAACAGAGACCAGGAGAAACCTCCTCAGCCCAAGAATTTACACCCCTAGCCACCAGGCGCAGCCAAGCAGCACATCGACCTAAGACTGTATCTCCATGCTGCGAATGCTCTTGAGTCAGGCGTTGAAGTGACCTGTCAGGCAACTACAACCACAGTGAACTGCGTGATTCCATCAAGGATCCAAATTGGGTACCAAATGCACCAAAGATGAATTGTCCATGGTCCATGCCAGTGGCCAAAATCTGTCTGTCTACAGTGTTGATCCTAAGTTTCGACCCATCTAGCCCCAAAAGAGGGGTCCTGTAATCATATTAAAGAGAAATTCAGCCACTCAGCGCTGGCTGAAGGTGAAGCCTAGCTTGACAGGATCTTGTTGCCAAGAACCCCCAATCAAGTGCTATAGTTGGTGCAAGGAAGTACCCTGATGATCCCTGATGTACGTCAAGATGAGGGGAAGCAGCGCCAAGACCAGATCTGCCTGAAAGCCCCAAGAGCTGTGATGATGCGAAAATAGCTAAGGCAAAGCCACCGCCTGGACCGCTTGCGCCGCAAAACATAGCTTGAAGAGGGTTGTCTCAGAATGAGGGTTAATTGGTGGGGGCGCTCATCGCCTGCAGGACAAAACGGTTGCTCATGAGTCTCAGAAGGACATGCTTGCTACAAGATGCTACAAGTAGAACGGAGATACAGTATCCCCGCAGTCACCCCACCTCTCAACGGCCACAAGCTGCAAATCAAGTCCGTAAGGAATGAAGATGGGAGTGATCACAAAGACATCCACCAGGGCCTGGAGGGCCACAACCAAAGGGCCAGTGGGCGACCAGTCCAAAGCCCAAAGACCACCCCACTTTTCCGTCCGCGATGGCCTTGGGGTTCAGGAATCTTATCTGGAAACCCTCGCTAAGTCGCTCCAGCAAATGAGTGAAGATGAAGAAGCAACCTCGCACGAAACGCACTCCAGAGAGCAACCCGGCTCTGCAAATCTTTCGAAAGAAGAATATTGGGCGTTCGGCAAACTGGCAGGGGTACACATGTCAGCATCTGCGAGTAGCACACATCAGAGGATTGTTTGCATTTGATAGACACAAATGGACATGGATACTCACAGTACAAGTAAGAGCAAAACCCAAAGTGCTTGGCAAAACGTCTTCCCTGGAACAATCTGGAACAAGACACTGATTCCAAGTTCCCAAACGGCCACATTGTTCTGATTCCACCTTCCCTGCGGCCAGTGCTGCTATATACATCATATACCAAAGACTTTTCAAACTAATAAGCCATCACCACTGCTGAACGCAAAAAATGACTCTGTCTTTGACAACAATGGAACCACCTTCCACATCCTTTCGCTGGTGAAAACGCACCGTATAGGTGATATTTTCCCTATGACTCCTTGATACTACGACTCCATGTCCTTGCAAACAGCCATGGCCGCATACTATGGCCGAAGGCGATAGGCCCGATAGGCCTTGGTATAGGTCCTGTAAGCAAAGAGGTATCCCTGTGCCAGTGCAAATGCCAACCGTAGAAGTTGGATCAATACCATCGGATACGGGCAGGTAACCTCGCGCAAGGCTGGCGAAGATTCTACAATGGCCGGAGCTAGTTGGGGGTTGTCTGATTGTAGAGGTCGTCAATTTTCAAACGGTTCAACTGGAGGCAAATGTCTGATTTCCATCCCTACATCTGCAGAATCTGCAAAAGGATGGTGTTGGATCCACATTTATTCAAACTTCTACGTGGTTGGTATCCTCGTAGCTCCTTGGCTCCCAATAGGGCCAATAGGGAATATATGGGAATATAGATAACATTAGATCACCACAGCTCCGAACCACTCCCTACCAGCCCTTTGGCGCACCCTCAGCTTGTCGGGCATGCCGATGAAACGCTGCAGGAAAATGCGAAACCCGGTGCTGCTGTCGCGAATCGCAGAGTAAATGGGGCGCACCACTTGGAAGAACACACTGATGGTGATTTGCCTTGGGGATTTCGAAACAGCACTGGGATCATCCAAATCCTCAGTGGAAACCTATGAAATACATGCCGGTTCGAACAGAAACTTACCCCTAAATCCCATGGATGATCATCATTTGCAGTCATTTTCCCACTCAGAATGTCGATATTCATGCTCCCGGAAGCTCAATCTCTACTGGTTCCGAGATGCACTGCAGCAGGCCACAGGAGGTACATTCCAAAGAATTCGTTCCAGCTTGGCGTCTCCGCTTCGATGGGGTCGACAGCTGTACTGAGACAGGTGCCATGGGAGCTGCAGAGCCCAGGGCATTGCTGGCACGACATGGCGATCCGAACCCCTGGTCCTTCGAGCGGTCCTTCCGGACCCAAGTGATGGACAAATGATGAACAAATGATGAACAAATAGAAAGAAGTAGATAGAAGTAGAACCAAACTAACTTGTTTAATTAGGTCATGTGCACATCGAGATAGAAGAGCCAAATCCACATGCTAGATCCGCTGCCAGCTAGGGCCATTCAAATTCGTGCGATCAAAGGTTGCAGCGAATCAGTGGAAGGAACCAAAACTGGAAACTGCACATTGAACTATCTAAAAGCCTCTCCCTCCCGGTCTCAGATTTCTCCCCTTCGTGCTGCGCATACGATGTGCTGACTGGACACGCAAAATTCTCTTGGAATCTTCAACTCCAACCACTTACTAGTATATAATCACAGACCGATAGTGGTACTGATCATTCAAGCATCTTGAGTGCTGCTGGTCCCATTCCATTTTGTGGATCCTGCCATTCCCAGCTCCCGCTGCCATCGTCACCTCCAGATTGGCAACCACTTGGCCGTCTTTGATGATGTCCACATTGCCCTGTGGGCACTATGGCATTGCCAGGAGCGGGGAGGAGCGGGGACAAGGGTCCTCAACTGGAAAAGGCTGCTGCCTGTCAACCCTGTACCATCCTCAACACATGGCATGGCCATTGATGGCCATTGATGGCCATTGATGGCCATGGCCATTGATGCCCATGGCATATTTGTTCCTGGCCTCGTACATGATGTAGAAGGTGTTGCCGGGCTCGTCTTGTTGGACCACCATCTCGCCTTGTGTGAAGTGCATCTCCACCAATGCCTCACCGTCCAAGGTTGGTGACCCAGGACTTGCATGGACTTGCCAAGTCTCACAGCAACAAAGCATGAGCACAGCCGCAAAATGTGACCAAGAATAAGAAGAATGGTATACACTTGTTACATCATGTTACAACATGTTACAACATCATGATATATCATAACACTCATAACACCATCAAATGTTTCTCCCCGCTGTACCTTGGCCAGTGCTTTCTTCTCGGTCTCCAGGAGAGTGTCCAAGATGCTCACATCGTTCAAGTACCGCACCTGCCAAGGGATATCGAAGTTTCAATGCGAATGGTCTAGGTCTTGATCCAACCCTCACCTCATCAAGTGAATAGAGGTTGTTCCAAAATCGAACCAACTCTCCAGACTTCCCACATGGTGTTGAGGCTCATGCGTACTCTTTCAGCTTGTTGTCTGAGACCTTCATGAGAATGTCCTGCCAGGTGGCAAAAAGGCTAAAAGTTGGTCAATGCTGCTTACCTTAGGTGTGCAACGATCGAAAAGCGTCAAAAATACTTCAACCAAATGACACCCTCAGAATGAGGGTTCTTGCTGGGGGCATAATAACACAGTACCTATGGGGAAAAATATACCTGTCTCATGTCCGGAGTTTCGTCTTACGCGCTTCTGATTTGTGTTGTGAATCATGATGACTTTGATGCGAAGAGTACAAGGGCATGAGGACCATCTCAACCTGCTGAGACACTGGCCTCCGGGAAACTGGTATGGATATACAGTGGGGATATTTCACGATATATTGTAGACATTGTAGACCAAGACTCAAGAACGTGTCATATGGATCCAGCGGGAGGCAGTTTTGAATCTGGGAGAAGCTTCGGATTTCCTAGCTACCAAGCTGCCTCTTTACGTTTTCATTTACACCTATCCATCAGCTTGATGTTTTTTTCGCTCCAACTCATCCAAGTATTGGCGGAAAATGGAAAGCTAGTGATCTATTGAAATAGGAAAAACATCTAAAATTCGTGATATTCATGTCTACCTGTCTACCAATCCGATTTATAGTCTCTGGCTCCGTCTGGCTCCAGCTCCTTTCCAAGTCCCTCATCCAGCCTTGAAGTTACTTCTGTCAATCACCCAAACGACGCCATCTGTGATAGCCTGACATGGCTGGAGTGCCAATCCAGTCTACGCCTGAAACCTGTGTCAAAGGCGGTTGACGCGGTTGAGGCTAGTTTAAAGGATAGCATAGTTCTGGTTCTCTCGAGCATTCGCGGATATTTGTGGCCTGCACAGTAGCAGCTCGTGGCACGAAGTACAGCAAGGCCAACTCTCCAAAGGATCCACCCTGGGACAAGACGTTCAACACCTGCAACGGCGCAACAGCGAGTGCAACGCTGCTGCTAACGGCTTCTACGGCTTCGACTGTTACAACATGTTACAACCCTCACCTTGCTCTCAGCATGGTGCAAGGCATGTTCGGCACTTTGGCCGCCCTCCTCACTGTCCTGAGAGCACAGCATGAAGCCAACAGCATGTAGGCACCTGGGATATGTAACCCCCACCTCCAGACACCTCCAGACGGCCTCGAGTGAATTCACCATGGATCTGGGTATCTCCCAACAGAGCTAACCGCTGAGGCCGCTGAGGCCGCTGAGGCTGTCCTCCATGGAGATTTCAAAGCGCCCAGACTCAACCACCTCAGCCATCACAATCATCACACATGCTAAAAAACAGTCCTGTCCAGTCCCTTGGGGGGTGCGGAGGCAGCTGTCACTGCCACAGTCTTAGGCTGCAATTTGTCATCTTGAAACAAGTCCTCCACAGAAAGAATCACAAAAATGGCATGGAGTCTAAAATGCTACCCAAGCGACATAGAAGTAGTCCGCCTGCAAGTCGCCTTCCACAATGATCCGCTGGCCTTCCTGGTCAAACAGCAACCAGCTATCAACAACCTGAGAGAAAGGGAAGCCAGTTTCAGGAATGCGAGCAGCATGAAACATGATAAAACATGAGAATGAGTCCCAAAAGTATGTTGAAAGCCTCCGGCTCCCCAGGATCCCCACACCAGCACCTTCACTTCCTCCTTCCACATCACATCCACAAAGGCTCGCAAGCGTGCCTACCAACTCACCCAGGGGATCCCAGGGGTCATGACGGGGTCATGGATGAGTCGGATGAGGATGGATCCCCATGAAAATTTGAAAGCTCACAGCTCACACTTCAGGCAGCGCCTCATCCAAGGTTGTCATGGTCGCCAGATTCTCGTTGCTCCTGGCGCGGCAAGTGCTGGAAAGGTGGGTGGAGTCCATAGCATCTGTGTGAACCACTGCTAGTGGGTTTGATTTGATTGGCGTGGATTAGATAAATCGCTAGGTGGACAAACAGACTCCTAGTATTCATAGACAAACTGACAAACGGACAAATAAACCAATAGAACTGGAAAATCAGGAGTGTCTATCATAAGTACACCTATAAAATCCGTATGTATGTTATTTATACATGTTTTTACCGTGTACAAATGCACAAACAACTTGGGCACATGCACATGTTCGTCCGTTCACCAAAAAATGCCGTGCCTCAAAGCCTCTGTGATCAAGGCGATGTCGTCGCTAGTTTTTGCAGTGGGTGGCTTGGCCTGGTCAGAAACTTCTGAGATGTAGCGATTGTTAGTCTATCACTACTGATATGGTGATGATGGTGATGATGGTGATGATGATCAAGAACAAGATGACTAAGTGACTTTCATTCAGGGATCATTCTCCATTGCCCCCAGCCTTCTGCGGCACGCCGCCACCACCACCCACAGCCCGGCGGTTCGCGAACTGCAGCTTTTCGTGAAGGCCTCAGTTCGTAAAATTCCGCATGGAGCGGAACCTGGGAGTCCTGGGACCTGAAACTGCAGAGTTCTGGAGAGTTTTCTGGGGAAGCTCTGGGGAAGTTATGGAAGTTATGGAATGTTATGGAATGTTATGAATGTTATGGATATTTTGATATATTTTGGATGTTCATGTTGCTCTTGTAGTACCTGCTCAGCAATGCAGATGTGTCGTTTTCTACATCTCTTCAGAGAATCATGATATATACAATCGGAGGATTCCAGCAAATAGTGAGGGTGGATCCCCAACATCCGGTCACCCCTTCCCTTCTGCCATTCTTGGTTTTGTTTTGCTATTTACTATCTTTACTGCCAGTCTTATATGAGCAACATTGAGCAACAAGGTCGCTTCAGCAGGATTCACCAGCAATCTTTTGAGTGATCTCCAGGATCTCCAGGTTATTTTGCCATAGATTGATGCTCACCATGCCTTCCTGCTTCCAATGTAAGTGTTTTGCGACACCTCGACCCTCCACCCTCACTGTGTCCCAGGGCCCAAGTCTTGGAACGCCTGGCCAGGCGTCAATGCTGAAGATCCAGGAAACCGAAGAACCATGGAGCCCCGCACTGGCGTACCAGTGTTTATAACCACCAATAACATCCAATAACCACCAATAATGGGATAGTAATTAATGGGATAGTACTGACCAACAATAATAATAATTAATAAATGAATAAATAAAAATAAGAATAAGAATAATAATAATAATATTAAGATATATATATATATATACATAGTTTCGTGCATCATTCTTGTCATTTGATCCTAGACATCATGCCTCTATCACCAGGAACACCTCGCACTTGATGGTTCATCAAGAAAAACAAAAACAAGCAGAGCGCCGCCAAGGGAGCCACAACTACTAGCACAACCCCAACCCTCAACCCCAACCCACCCAACCTGCCCACCATCCCAGGGACCAACTGCCCTTTTAGCTAGCCTTCTGGGTGATTTTTAAGGTGCTGAGCATCGTATCAGCTCTGATGGTAGCAGTACGGGGTTCTGCACCTGAGCAGATCAGCACCCAACGGAGCAACAGCTGTCGTTCGTATCAGTTCCAAGCTTCTGGGCCGAGCTCAGACTGAGTCACTGAGCTTGGCACGCAACAAGGCTTTCTCTCCGAAGTAGTCCCCTGCCTGTGCAAAATGGGCAAAATGGAGGGGAGTTGTGCTCCAACATGCTCCTAGAATCCAATGCTACAGATTGCAAGCAAGAGCCATAATATGCCTCTACTCTCAATGAAAGTCCTCTGACTCCAGAGAGGGTTCTTATCAAAACCATGTCTGAAGAGGCATCTGCTCTGTGTGCAGATGATCAAGAGCGATGTATTCTGGACTTGGGAGGAAATGGATCGCCAAAGCAGTGACCGGCCATGAAATGAACAAGAACTGGCTGGCAACCTTCGAGATACAAGCAACTAGTGCTTCTGACCCATCCAATTGCAGTGGCACTACTCTCTCATCGATCCAAACAGTCTGAAGAGAATAAAGAGGACTAGGGCCAGTGGGGGTGGCACACGAACCAAACGAACCATTAACATCATTGTGACATCATTGTGACATCATTAACATCATTAATGTCATTAATCATTGATAGCCATTGATTCATTGATGGCCCGGCAACTTCCAGCCTTCAGTCCTGCCACCTTCTTCTGGACCCCAGCCTCATCGGTGACCTGGATCAACTCTGGCAGGCTACTGCATAATATGTGTCTACATGATGTCTGCATTGTTACAATTGTTACATGTTAATATTGTGAATATGTTGAATGTAAGATTCTAAGATGATATGTATTACAGAGACAAACCGAATCCAAACCGACATGTATGTATCATAGGGATATGTATGTAGAGAGAGAGAGAGAGCAGAGGATCATGTAAATACTAATAATATGATGTATATACAAACATGATGTATATATGAACATGTGAACAAATGAATCCTTGTTCTGGATGTAGTTATCAATTGCGATACCTGTTATGCTAGTAATGCCGGACACTAATGGTGCATGGCAAGCGCAGCTCGGGCCCTTTTCCTCGCACACGGACTTGAGCCAGCACGGCGTCCAGATATACAATCAAGTATGTGTATCACAAGTGTCATAGTGTTCAGTTCCCTTTGACACCCCCCATGCCCGTGGTATTCTTCGAACCACGGACACGAGAGAGGGAACTTTGAATTAGATTGGTTCTGCTACTTGAATTACGCCTATGTACATAAAACAT
>Ga0126342_10017340_pt1 | contig 12463 bp, 9 predicted proteins | sample Cyp1metagenome_FD_92528 | JGI IMG/M metagenome (GOLD analysis project Ga0126342, IMG submission 92528) | Coral microbial communities from Lord Howe Island, Old Settlement Bay, Australia - Cyphastrea 1 metagenome | ecosystem: Host-associated > Invertebrates > Cnidaria > Coral ... | reverse complement strand
TCACCTTAAGCGCTTAAGGGTGGCTGTGTACAGCCTTTTGACAGGGGGCACCTTGGCCCGGGCACAAAAGTGCGCTTTGAAGGGACAAGAAGGGTGGACGTAATGTAATGCATATATATATATTCATTGTATACTGTACATATATGTGTGTTTTTCAAAGAGTCTACCGCCTGGTGGGTCGTAGCACTTGTACCACCCGTAAACCCGTGGCGTTGCAGGAATCCATTGAGCACCCTGAGCCGGCGGAGCCCGTAGATGTTGAAAGCTTGCGCTTGCAAGTACGAGATGCGCTGGGTCAGGCGAGCTGTCCCAGCAGTGGGAAACTGGAGAGTTGAAAGCCTTCTAAATGGGGCTAGGTTTGATGGATTTACATGGGTTTAAATGGATTTAACTGGGTTTTAAATGGATAAAATATGTGATCTTGGATGGATTTAAACCTTTGGCAGCAACGTAGAAACCATGTTTTTTGCTCGAGTTTCCTTCAAAGCAATCCAATGACATTGCCACGGCTAGTTTCAACACAAAAATTTTGGAATGGGTGGCTCAACCATTAGACCGTGATTTGGGATGTGTCTTTGTATGGCTTCGGAAACCCCACCACAGAAGCTAGTTGGGCAGCCCTTGGCATTTCTTTATTCCTGTGAGCATTTCTGTTCCAAAGCATCCCCGATGAGTCTCATCTCTAGAGGGTTCGACTTTCAATTGGTTTGTGCTTGAATCAGGAGATGTCAATTGAGCGGACAATCGAAAGTGAATTGAATAAGAAATTTCTGTAATTTCAGCATATTTCAGCATTAATTTCAGGTGAAGCAAATAATTTTTACCATCCCCACCTGCGCTTAGGTATAGCATGGTATAGCATGGTATAGCCCGAAAAATGGATCTATTTGGTATGATTGAAATGACCCAATGTTTGGTTACTGGGATGGTTTTTGTAAAGATGGCTGTGCCCGGCTGTGATTCAATGAGGCTATTGTTGAGGTGCTAGGCTGCTATCACGATATCCTGTTTGTAGGAAGCCACAAACTAAAAACAAATAGTTGATAATAGTGGTTGTTTATCATCCACGCACAACGTAATGAACAATACGTGGCCATTGGTGGGTTTGGGCCGGTTTGGGTAAGGAAACGGGGTTCTCAAACAAAGTATGATGTATTGATACAGCAGTTCCTGGCCTATATCATCACATCCAAGCACATTGATACAGTATATGTTCGTATTTGATTGTCTGTAGGATATGTAGTGGATGTGCGAATCTATGGTTGCATGCATGTATGTGCTCATGTATTTAGGTACAGATGTACTTGTGTACTTATGTACTTTGCGTTTTTGTGAAATTATTTATACTGTATATAATGCAATGTAGTACTGTAGCGTAGTGCAATGTAATGCAATGGAATAGAGCGTGATGTAGTGCAATGTAATATTGCGGCCAGGCACTGCGTGTTGCCCGCAAAGTTCATGGCGTTTAAGCATTATCCTTCAACATGCTCAAACACCTGCGCAGGGCCAGTGTTTTGAGATTTCCCAGACGACGAGCCCTAAACCCCAAATCCTAAACCCAAAAACCCTAAAACCTAAAACCCTAAAACCTTAAACCCTAAAACCTAAAACCTGAAAACTTGGAATCCTAAACCAGAAAACTCTGTGTATATGCAGTATTTTCTGCAATCTCTCCTATCTTATTCAACAACACGACATCCTCAATGTGAATGTCTGGGCAACACGCGGCGTCTGTGGGTAATATTACATTATGTTTTGCTTTGTTGTGGTATGAGTATGTTTGCATCACAGGCCGTCGAAGATGGCCGACTCCAGAAGTTTATGGAGGAGGTGCTCTCCCACTTTCCGCCGGTCGGATGGAAAAGTGCAAAGGGGGAAGTTCAACCATCAACGGATAAGATATGTACAGTACATTGTATTTGCTGGAAAATGATACTTGATGAAATCTGTTGTTTTCTGAACAGGCCTTGATGGTTTTTGTCATCATCGTTGAGGACAGCAGATGAGATCTGATAACAGGTGGTGATGCATGCGAGTTAAACATGGTAGGTGATGATTCATGATGATGTGATGATGATGTTGTGCTATGATAAATGTCGCGTTGTGACCGTTTCTGACACATGATGACATTAGTGGATAAACCATGATAGATAATGATACTGGGTTCATGTCGTTTCTTGTCTCGTCTCCCCTGAAGTTGTCTCAGGTCGGTGTGCCGTGGGGAAGTGTGTATAAAAGATATATATGATATTATTATTCCATTGGATCATTGCTTATTGTAAGACCACAAAACGCATAGGCACGCTGAATTTCTTCAACATGAACCTACCATTTGTAGTCATAAACCTTCTTATTGTTTGTTTGTCCATTGCAGGGCACACAACGCAGGGGTGATGATAAACAACGTCCGCCCAGTACGTGATGATGTATGATGACAAACAATGACATGCCAGGAGGTATAATAATGACATGATGTTGTTTGATGTTTTTTTGATAGTTTTTGATGTATATGATTGATCGTGACAGGTGGGGATACAAGCTAGTGCATGATTGATGATGCATGATGGTGCATTATGTTTTTTGATGCATGATTATATTTGCTGATAGTTGGGGGTCTATCATGATAGCTGATGATGTATGATGACACTTGGTGGTGCATGGTGAAAATAATGATGAAAGTGAAATTGCTGATGAATGATGATGCAAACTGATGATGGGTCATGATAAATTACAGACGAGTATGGCCATGATGATTGTTTTTGAATTCTGATCTTAACTGGTATTACCCTCTAGTTGTTTAACATGGCCATGGAAAATCACCATTTTTAATAGGTAAACCATCTGTAAATGGGCCATTTTCCATTGCTATTTTAAATAACCAGATGGTAAGTGGTAGTTTTTTCTGATATGCCGATATGTTTTTTTTACGGCATATGATCATATTAGTGACGTTTCGGGGTGATCGTTTGTGGTGAAAGCTGGCGGTAGGTGGTGCTTTTTTCGTGATAACAAAATAGATTGGAACCACCGAAGAGGAAGGCTGTGCAAATCATTCAGAACATGTTTCTTGGTAAATAAAACGACATCATAAACCAGACCGCATCAACGATGATTGGGAAAAAATGATGATCATTTTCCCACAACCATTGTTGGAAAATATGGCAATGGTTGTACTATTGATATTGATTTGTTTTGCCTTTCTTTTTTGAGGTGTTCTATAGTTTAGAAGCAGCATGATCTTGACCCTGACCTCGGCAGGCTGCATCGCAGCCGTTTGCTGCGAAGGCACCTGGAGGATTCCGAGATTTGAGACAACTGAAAAAGGAACCCCCTAGTACATTGAATGGCAAAAAAAGTAGTACAAAGCACAAAAGATTTTTTTCTCAAAGTTTTACCATGTTTTACCTGTAACTCGTTGAAGGATCGTCAGGTCCCAGTTCCAGCCGAGGTGCACCGTGATGCTTACCGTGTTTCATCGTTTAGCCATTTCGCTTCAAGCCAGATTCAATTTCTATGTGTGCATTCATATTTTACTCTAGTATATGCATGTATGCGTGTAGTGCATACATACAGACATACATGCATGCATGCATGCATACAGTAATACATACCTATATAGTACGTACGCACGCACGCACGTACGTACAATTGTTGATCATGTCACAACATACATATGAACATGTGTTGTTCATGTTTGCCTATGTTTACAGATGGTATGCCGTTAATTCATGTTAATTCATACAATTGTTTGTTGAGTTTACAACTGTCAGACCTGTCAGAATCGAAAAACGTGTTTCTCTCTTTGCATGCACATCAATGCATGCATTTATCTACTGCAATGCTATGTAATGTTGTGCAATGTTATGTCATGTAAAACATCTACATGTTCATTCAAAATGCATGACGGTTTGTGTGTATATCTATATATGCATGTAACTATGTCTCTACACATAGTGTGTTAATATGTGTGTGTGCGTATTTGTTTAAGATGGTTGTATTTAGTTAGAGGTGGTGTTTTTATCATGTGTATAATCATGTGTATTCACTTATATAGTAATGGTGTCAATTTGTAATATACCCTCTGGTTATTTAAAGCTGCTATGGAAAATCACCATTTTTTCATGGGGTAAATCATGAGAAATTATAAATGGACCATGTTAATCTGGGTAAATTATAACGACCTCACTACGACCTCACTACGACCTCACTGGAATCATGGTTAGTAAGGGGAATCATCCCAAAATGGCCTTATTTCAGGTTAGTGAAATATTATAATTTACCCAGATGTTCATCCAGTTTCCATAGCTATGTTAAATAACCAGAGGGTATCCCTATCAACCCCGACATCGCCTATCATCGCAGGCAGAGCCCTTGGTTGTACAGCGTAAGTCACCGCCGCCCGCGCCCAAGGCAGCGGTTGTCCGGGGTGGTTGGAGGGAAACGATGGGAAAATGATGGGAAAATGATAGGAGAATCACAAGAAAACCATAGGAAATATGGGAGAATTCTCCAAAAGTCATCAGGTTCATGGAAAATTCATCTAGGAATGAGAACTGTCCATTACCATATTTGATTACCAGATGGTAAGAAACCTGGTGTTGAAGAATTATTTGATATTATTTGTGGTGACTGAACCATCAAGTATGAAGATTGATATGGGGGTTAAGCATGGTCAAACTATCAAAACTATGGGGACAGATTTGAAAAATGAATGTTGGTTGGTTATGAATAATGGTTTTTCTACATAGTTTCTTGAAGATTATCATGATCCACTATGGGAATTCCTATGAACCAACCAGCAAACAGGAATGACAGATGGTTTCTGAACACTGCCCAATTGAAACCCTAAATCCTATATAGCATAAAACCTGCTTGCATTGAAGGCCAGAAATGATCATAAAATCGTGGTAATTCCCCCTTTTGAGTTTCAAACCCACACTGACACTTGAAACCCAGATATGGATGTAAGCTCAAATAAACATGTAAAAATCGCAGAATTGGAGAATTGACCAACGCACATTGGAATTTAACACAAAATGGTGTTGTCAAAAAAAACTAAATTTCTTACATGGTGTTCGGTGAAACCCCTCCACCTAAACACAGTATTTCTGTAGGCGCTAGTTTCATATAGTTTCGCGCCATCCCAAAAAACAATAAATGTTGAAATAGGGCAATGCAACATCAAGGGTCATTTGCATTGCTAGAAAAGGTCATCACCAAGGGAGGAAAACAAGTAACATCTTGGCCGCGGTTCCGACAGAAGTCCCACATCATCCGTTTCATTTTCAGAAAGCAGATGAACGTTCCGAATGCTGGCTATGTTCTCAACAAAACATGAGGATGATTTTGTTCCTTCACAAGACATAGCAAGACGTATCATTGCACAAATTGTATAGTGTGCCTTATCTAAAGGCGACTTTGTACAGTCCTGGGAAAAGCATTTCGACCAGCCACCATACACTATACACCCAGGAAATAATCAGGATTCAGTTTTTGTGTGGACATGCTGTGACAAAAGCATACACAAACATCAACATCCCGGCGAAGTGATTTTCGCACTCACAAAACTAGTTTTTAAAGAATCCGCGTTTTACTACAACGCCAAGCACCTTTATAAAATTGTTTTTCCCGTGATTTTGGAAGCCTGATTTGTTGTTGTGTTTTTTCGACTCAGTATGTCCAGTGTTTTGTTTTTCGGATAGGGTTCTGTTAGCCATAGGAAGCGTTTTGGAATGTCATGTGGTTCTAGAAGATCTCTCGCCTAGCATCAACTGCTTGTGCAAGTCAAAATGAACGTTATTGCCTAACCCAATTAACTCGATGCAGAAATATATATATATATACACATAATTATACATATATATATATATAATATGTGAATATCTTTGTATAGAAAGAAAACGTACAAAAAGCTAGCGCGGTTTTCCCTCTGGCAAAATCATGATGGTAGAACTTTCACTGGGATTTAAACCACAAGAAGTGAGAATTATCAGCAAAGGGTTAGGAAAGGCACATCAGTGGAAGATGGGTCAAACGGTCAAACTTTAAAGGCATGGCAGAAATTGTTCGTCATTATCACATTGTGAGTTCTTTTTTGTGCCCAGAGTTGACCACTGACTTTAGAACATATTGGTTGGTGCAAAACATCACAGGGAGCCAGGTCCGCAGGCGGACCGGTAGCCGATACCTCGTTGATCCTCGCAGGCGAAAATTCTACCGGAAGTTTGGAGCTGAGATGGGAAGTGTTGTGCTGGCTATGGGATGTGGTTCACAAGCAGTTGCAGGTGGTTCGCCGTGCCGGTTTCAGGGGGTTCGATAGCGTCGACACTGCTCGTTGTTTTGTTTCACAAAGGGACCTATCTTTCCTATCGATTTAGTGACAGAGTTTTGCTTGTGGCAAACGAAACATCAGTAGTGACTCCATACACCAACCATTGGTAGACTACGAACGGGTAGAACCCTGACGGCCTTTTTAATGGACAATCTCTACATGGACATTTAGATCGACAATCATATCTCGTAGCTCCACTTATCACTTGTAAACCCCGATTGGGCGTGAGTCATATCAACCCCAAGCGTTAAATAGTTGTGTATATCGTTTACCTATCTTTAATTGAAGTTAAGTGGGTTTACCACATTAAGTTGGACAGAAGCGTTGTTGCTCCACTCTGAAGCCCCTCCTGTTTAAGCCAGAAAAACTTCGTATGACTAGCATAGGCTCCACCCAATTTTGAGTATTTGTTTATTTGCGAAGAATGGCCGTTTGCAGATACAGGAATTATTTAGATCAACCGCCATAATATGTATATATATATACTAATGTTTATTTTGTTGAATACCTTATCAAGATACTCTTGGATTTCTTAATTCATCTTTTGTTGAACATCTCAAACTATCTTGTGTACAACAAAACACCTTGACAATCCTTGACATAGATCTAAATAAAACATATTATATTATATTATATTATATTATATTAGATTAGATTAGATTATATTATATTGTATTATATATATATGTATTTTTATACATCTACACTATTGATACATCAAGATTTACAAAGAAAAACAACGTGGGACCATCCACGAAGCAAGGCGTGGGGTGGCAAAACCGTGACCGCCATGGAGGTGGGGCAGAGTTCTCGGTTCGAAACGGGCAGCCCATGAACCAAGGACGAAACAGGGATAAAATGTGGGCATCCCTAGGGTAAACATACAAAAAGATGTAGAAAACCTACGGGAAAACCCTAGAATGATCCACTTTCATGATTGGTTTTCCACATCTATGTGAATTTACATGGTAATTTTGATTTAAAACCAGCAAGCGAGGGAATTGAAATCTAAGTTTACCACATTTGTGGGAGTCGAAATGGGTTTACACAAGGAGAAAATATGGATTTAACATGATTTAACCATCAAAAATAAGGGTGTTAATATGATAATAATGATGCTGGTCAACCCCATTGTTTGTGTCAGAAACAAGATGTACCATGGTCGAAACTTGGATGGCCCATAGTGCCATAGCTCGTACGGATGGTCATCAATCCATGTTCATAGGGATGCATATACATATGAAATCATATGAATTAGATATGTCTAACGATTGTGGGATGATAATAATCCATGTGCCATGTCTTGACCATGACACACATCTTAGAATAATGATCAACTGGGGATTTAAGCTTCAATATTATGAATTTAGCATGATTTAACATAATCTAAGCACGGGAGATTGGAAGATGGGTTTGTTCAAAGTGGTGGATTGCCCCAGGAAAAATTACGCAGGAAGTAGCTGATTTTTGAGATGACCCCGCTGGCTGGATGGCAATGGATGGTAATGGATGGCAATGGACGATCTCCCACGGTCTCCCACGTATAACTATGACTTTTACAGCTATCCCGCAAAAGCATGACACAAGATGGGAATTCGATCCCAGTCGCATTTGTTGAGTCTGCCCACTAATGCGAAACCCACTTCTTAGATGGTTCAATCCCTATTAGTTTGAGCGTAAAATTGTAATTCTTCATGGTTTTAATCCCCAAAAAGATGGGTTTCGCTGGAGATTTTCAGGCACAGATGGAGCTGGGAGAAGCACGCTTGGCCAGGGTGGGATGCCACAGGAAGGGAGTTGCGCGGCTGGCAGCATGGGGGCTTCACCATCAAAAATTGAGGATTTGACATGATTTGACAATTAAAGATGGAGGATTCGCCCAGAAAAAACAAAAAAAACGCTTCAAAAATGATCAAAAATGAAGGATTAACCAGAGTCATAATGGATTTGGGATTTTGGGCTGAAAATCTGGTATTAGACAATCAAAATTGAAAGTTACTTACATGAGCCATGGAGAAAAAAAAACGAAGCACAATAATGTGTCCATGGGTATCATGTGTAGAGTGTGGGAGGCCTCGGGGTGGGTTTCAATGCTGAACACAACACCTTGCAAACGTTTGCGGTGTCTCAGGGTTGTTGGTTTGTATGGTGTTTTATTCTGACATTATCATGCGTAGCCTCCAAAATTGAGACTTGGGTCACTTGGGTCCTGGTAATCAAACATGACAATGGAAAATCCCGTATCTAAGAGCATTTCCCAGCTAGCAATGTTTGCAAAGCACAATATGGTAGCCCCTTTTGGTAAACCACCCCCTCCAAAGAACTCCAATGTGAAACACCGTTGCAACAGTGAACACACAAAGCTAGCCCCGGCCCGGGGGGGCTTACTATTGTCCCAACATGGAATCCATGACCGCAGATGCCTGTCAGCATCGAAGAGAATGCGGTCGAGGAGGTGCTGTCATTGGGGGTGGAAAATGGTGGATTTATAACCAACCATAATGGGGATGAAATTGACATCATGGGATATATATGCATATATGAGATGTATGACCAGATATTTCATTGGGTTCTATTGGGAAACTATGGAGGGTTTGTATCCAAATGGGAAGGTTACCCCCAGTTTCAATGGCAGTTTCAGTGGGCAACCCTCATCAAGATGCTTGGTCGAGATATGGATCCTTTGAGACTGGTGTTTTTGTGTTTGTTCATGTCGTAACTTGGGGATTCTAACAGCAAAACCGCTAGTAACTACAATGGGATTAAACCGGGCTACAATGGGGATACAATGGCGATATAATCGATAATAATTTGCTTAGATTTCGTTGGAAGTCATCGAATATCCGACTCACATTCTACTACGCAGCACTTGCGTTTGCTGAGTTTCAATTGTAATCTGGCTGTAGAAACTCGCTGTTGAAAGCCAGAGGAGTTGTAGTTTCAGAACCGGTGGGTCAGCTTGCGGTGCGCCGTTGCTGTTTTTAAGGAAACCTATCGATTTGGGAAGGCGACCCCCAATTGTCGTACATGTCAGTCGAAAGCCACAGTTCATTGGATCAGTTGTTCATTTACCGACTGTTTTGGCTTTCGGGTAGCAAGTTGTGTTGACCCAAAAGTTGGCACCAACCAGAACAGAATATGTAGCTATAGGCTGCAGGCTATTGCTGCGATGACAGGTTCGATAAGCGGTTGGAAACTTCCAGGCAGAACCAAAAAAAACAGGCTTCAATTGTATTTAAAGGAACAGGGGAATCTAAAAAAGAAGGCTTGACTTACCACATATGTAAGATCACATAATGACATACATGTATAATCATATATATATACAGTATATATACGTGTATATATATTACTATTATTTAGTGACATTACATCTGTTCAGATATGCCCAGCATCCAGATCGAAGTGATATCCATCTGTACCCTGTTCTAAGTTAGAACACAATCTATGCTCCAAGACCCCCGGACCGCAGGCCCAAGGGCCCTTGGATGTGTGAGGACTCAGGTGCTGGAAACCATGTGAATTGACAAATAAAGCGCAGAATCACAATACATACAAGACCATGTATACAGTATACGTGTACATATACTGTATTTATATATACACGTATATATATATGTGTGTACGTGTGACTATGCATCTGCATACAACATGCCTTAGGCCATGAGCGTCGGCTCGCACGAAGACGATCTGAAGCTCGCCAAGGCAAAGGGCCAAGCCGGCCCCGCGGAGGAAGCCCTGGGTAGGTACGGTAGCCACAAATGCGGAAGTGTATCCCAAAATATAGGGTTTATAGGGTTTATAACCCCCAAACATATGGGAAAGAAAGACTTACCAACCTTTCAGAAACAATGAATGCCAATGATTCAATGACGTATTTTGACTTGTTAACGTAGCCGACTTAGCCACAGTACTAAGTGGGCCTTTTTGGAGCAGCATTTTGATATGCGATTGGATCATGATTTTTCTGGGACCCCAAGAAAGAAAATCAACAAGGGACTTTATTAGGCCTGGGGTGATCTCGAAGTTCAGAGCTTCTCATCTCAAGATGAGGCCACAGCCACATTATGTGCCACATTCCAAAATGACCCAAACATACCCAAACGATATAGAGAAGTTTCTCTTCACATGCATGGGCACCAAAGTGTCGGAAGGCTTTGTGATTAAATTGATGGGGATTTAACCATATTTAATCATCATTTATAGGGGTTATAACCACCAAACATATCTGAATATAGTTGATATATGATGGTTGATTGGTTGTGAAATGGGGGTTATGAACCGACCTGATTCATGGGGATTATGATAAGCCACAATCAATGGGATCCCTTTTCACCAAGCATTTTCGTGGGATAGGCGGGACAGGGATATGTGTCGTGGCTCAGAAAGACCTGAATATGATTCGTCACAAATGAATTGAACTCGTGAGATTTTGCGTGGAAACTGGACATGACCAAACCATTTTTCAGGACCGTGATTCTCCAGTTTCCATCTTGCCCGGTACTGCAATGGGAAATCCGCTATCAACAGATAGACGATTTCACCGTGAACTGAAAGGTTCGACCCGTTCAATGATACAGAAATGTTGATGGTAAATTCCCTCTACTTAAATGGGAACATCTGTTTGCTGCTCAACTCCCTATGCGGCTCCGAACAGGCACATGCCACGGGCCTCCCAGAGAGTTTTGACTTCCAAGCTTTGAACGTTGAGGCAGGGACTTCATCGAGATCGCGATGTGGTGAACGAGTAACACGGTTCTCGACACTTTGTATCACACGAATCTGCAGCCTTCCGCATTTGCTGGTGGCTGCTTTGCTTTGGCAAGCATCCCAATGGATTTAAATTGAATCAACTGAGTCTTTACAGACTTTACAGGTTCTGTTCCAAAAAGTGCAGCATTTCCTGTTGCCTTCAGAAAACTCAGTTATATTGGCAGGAAGCAAGACAGAAGAGAGAGGAGACGACGGCGCAATAAGTTTTTTTTATGATGGTTTATCATGGTTTATCGCTATTTGTTCCAATGAAAAGCTATAAACAGGTCATTATGTACAATATGTCCCTCATTTTGAGACATGCGGTGACCAGTTTGGCATCAGGAGGTGCCAAAGCAAAGAGAGGAGGCGGGGACAGTGTCTGACTGTGTTTGTGTGAGTGGTTCTAAAGCTGTAAGGGAAACATGTCTCTAACAGTGAATCCTTCCGGCCGTCCAGCAAAGGCGACTGTTGCGACAAAGTTTTCTGAAAGTGATAGCTGCAAAATGCTGCAAAGACCATGACCATTTTCATACTTTTGGATTGGTTGCTTCTGGGTCGTTGAAATGGATCGAGAATTTGATGAACTCCTTGCGATTTGTTGCCACTACCTTAAAGGTACCCAACATGCCAGTGTTGCGATCAAAGCTAGGCACAAGTCACCGACCTCCCAGTGAGTCCGACGACGGAGGAGGGCGGAGTGAAATGGAGTGAGGGTGTAGTTGTGGGCATTATGATGTCAATATGTTTTGTAGTCAAGACATGGAAATCATTTTTTGAGTAGGAGCAGTGTCCCAAGGTAGAAAGGACTATCTTCGCCTTGCCAAGTGCAGTCGTGGACGCTGAAATTTGTTCAAATCCATTCTGGAGATGGGCAGAGGTTGCCATTTGTCGTGTTGCACGTGCCACTGAATTTTCTTGTCTCAGTTGAGGTACTTGTATACCAATGTGCCTGCCTATTTCCGCTGTGTGTGTGTGTGCCAGATTTTGTCAACAATGACCAAAGTTTTGCAGAAAAACGGTTATAACTTTGAGTTTTCAGACAAAGAGCTCCTGAGACAAATCAATCTGCATCAGGAGGCACCACAGCAGCCAGAAGAGACGGCCATCAGTGTGGCCAGTGCCTCAAACAACTGTCAACCTTACAAGGGCGATCCATTTCTGGCCTGCTCCATGTTCATTGAAGCATTGGGGCTTGCGTAGTTTGCTAATCTGCTAGGGCTACAGAGTTTCCAGGTGTAATTGGCCTGTGGGAAAAACCGTGGTTGGTGTGTGATTGGAGAATCTCATGCCATCTCGTGCCATGAATTGCACAAAAAGGATATAGGATGATATAGGCATTGTCTTAACAATCGTTCTCACAGGCTATCCAAGGTT
>Ga0126342_10017339_pt1 | contig 12463 bp, 10 predicted proteins | sample Cyp1metagenome_FD_92528 | JGI IMG/M metagenome (GOLD analysis project Ga0126342, IMG submission 92528) | Coral microbial communities from Lord Howe Island, Old Settlement Bay, Australia - Cyphastrea 1 metagenome | ecosystem: Host-associated > Invertebrates > Cnidaria > Coral ... | reverse complement strand
CTAAATCAGATACGGTAGTAGTAGTAGTAGTAGTAGTAGTAGTAGTAGTAGTGGTAGTAGTAGTAGTAGTAGTAGTAGTGGTAGTGGTAGTAGTAGTAGTAGTAGTAGTAGTGGTAGTAGTAGTAGTAGTAGTAATAGCAGTAGTAGTAATAGTAGGAGTAGTAGTAGTAGTAGTGGTAGTAGTAGTAGTAATAGTAGTAGGAATAGTAGGACTAGTAGTAGTAGTAGTAGTAGTAGTAGTAGTAGTAGTGGTAGTGGTAGTGGTAGTAGTAGTAGTAGTACTGGTAGTGGTAGTGGTAGTAGTAGTAGTAGTCGTCGTCGTCGTAGTAGTAGTAGTAGTAGTGGTAGTGGTAGTAGTAGTAGTAGTAGTACTGGTAGTGGTAGTGGTAGTAGTAGTAGTAGTCGTCGTCGTCGTAGTAGTAGTAGTAGTAATCAAAATCTTAATTAAAAACAGTATTTGTAATAATGATAACAATAGTACTTGCGCTTACCTTGGGCCGCCCTTGCGCGAAACTTGCGCGATGCAGGTTTTAGACCATGGGAAAAATGCGAGAATAGGTTCTTTACTAAAAACCTTTCTGGGGTTTTTGGACGGCTCCCATATATAATATTACAAACATTAACAATGCACCCCTGGTTAACTATTCAAAGAACCAATATAGTTGTAGCAACCAACAAAAACATAGAAACGTAAAATCTTAAATGTAAAATAGTTGTAAAATTACTGTTCGATATTTTTCCTGGATTACTAATTTCCGTTTATCTAAGCAGCGTACCCGCATCGTTGAAAGGAAACGTGTTTGCAGCAAAGAATATATTTTACCCATTCACCAGGCACTTTACTAAATTTACCCATCATTGTTCAAAAATCACAGCGACAGCGTTGTGGAATATCTCCACTGTTTGCTGGTTAAAAAAAATACAAAACATTGAATCTTGCTAATTGGATTGCCATCCTGACTGAAAGGTAAAAAACACAACATTATGTTGTTTATATCATCTTACATCCATGTCTTTCTTTGTCGACTCAGCAGATCCAGGATATAAATTACAAAGCTATAGATGGCGCATTTCCTTCGATGATTTGTGATGATGTACCCATTAACAAAAATTAATGTGTCCAGTTCGCTAGGTGAAATACCCCCTGGTAAACTAACAGTTTGGTATGGTATAGATGGCCCATTTTAGAAATCGTTGATGTACCTATTAAAGATGGTGAATTCTCCATCGTTTTTTGAGGTGTTTTGTATGTCTGCCAGAGGGTAAGCCTCCATTTTCCTAAGGTTTTCCTATGATTTTCCCATCTAATAATTGTTTTCAACCCCACTGAAAAACATTAGTCAGATTGGATCATCATCCCAACTATTGGGGAAAATAAAAAAAAATGCTCCAAACCACCAACCAGCCGTTAAAAGAAGCTATCCCAATGAGATCCCAATCTTGGCAAAACCAGAAACGGTTCAGACATCCCTCAAGCCTGGCCAATGACGAAGACGTTCTCCAGTCGGGTGTTGAAGGTGTGGCCCATGGAGTCCTGGTTTCGTAGAAACGATCCGCGGAAAATCATGGTATAAACATATGGATTAATATGGTAATCATGGTATATCATGGTATATCCATATTAATATGGTATTAAAACAACACCCATGGAATATCATATGGTCTATCATGGTTAACAAATGTGGGTGTTGTTTCGAAATAAGGTATATCATGGTATATCCGCCCAAAAAAATGTCAGGTAACTACTTTACGTTCAGACAAACTGATTTCATATTAATTCAATGGCCATTTCAGGAACCTAAATTGGAGGTACCTACCATATATAAGGCCTATGTAAGGCCTATGTAAGGGAATATCCCCACAAAATATGGCCATTTATAGTGGATTTTCCCATCAAACATGGTGATTTTCCATAGCTATGTTAGTTTACCAGAGGGTACCTAAAACATCCAACTATCCAAGAGTCATCCGAGCATGTTTGCATTGAAAATTCATGGTGACTTGAGGATCCCCCCACATATATTTGCCGTAAACCCAATGGAAACCATCCTCAAAATCACCATATTTTATGGGTGCTATGTTTACCATCCCAAAAACCTAAGTTTATGACATTGGGTTGCCCACATCATTCACAATTAAAACTAACGATACATGATTATGCAGCATATTAATCCCCTTTGATCTACTATATTTGATATAATTCTGAATCATCAAAAATCACCAAGTTAAGAATAATTAAAACTATATATAAATTCATAAAATGTTGGTAAAGCAATATCGTTGATGTTTCTTTAATCCCCGTGCTGCTTTCGTTGATGTCTTTGTTTCCATCCTCCGCCCATCTGCTGTCGATATTTCCCAACCTTGATGTGGACCATTTCGAAGGAACCTGGATGCTTTTCCTCGTGGGTGATGACTCCCACACGGCCAATGTTGTTTCCACCGCCTAGCAGCCGACGGCGTTGCCGAGGGCGGGGGAGTTGGAGGATTGAACTTGTTGAAGTTGGAAGAGGTTGAACATGGAGAAACCTCGATAAGAAATTCAGGAACCGTTGGACTGGCAACTTGAGGGATATACGAGCATATGGAAAGAAACAGACATGAGAATCTGACTGTAGCCACTACAAGTAGCGACCTCATTTCATGCCTGCTTTCCACCAACCCCCATTGAGCCGCAGAAGTTACATCATTTGACATCCATCTGTTGTTTGCCATTTTAAGTTGGATCAATACCTATGATTTTCCGATGAGTGGGATTGAATGAACGCCCGGAACAATCACTTCTTTTGATGTGAACACTAGGGTAACAAGTCTTCGACCCCTACCCACAGCTTTTAGAACCACTTTAAAATGCTAACATATATTATATACGTTTAAAGCATTGCTTTAAACGTATATACATGTTATTTTCATTATATAAATAACACCTTTATGAGGCAGATTCCCCATGTTCATACAAAGCCATCATTTCCTCGTATTGTTATAGCCCCAATATGTTTCCACTATTCATCGTTTCATGTCCGGCCCGTCCCATGACTGAGTGCAGCGGACTAATCATCACCATATTTCCGGTCTCAAACTTCACGTGGTCCATGATCTTTCCAGTCTCGAGGTCGAGTCGGATGCTGTCGTGGGCCTCCAAAGGGCAGGAAAAAATGGGGTCATATCTGGTGGTTGCTTGTCCACTTTGATCAGATGCGGATTGTTTTGGTTAGTTGGATCAAGTCTGATCAGGTTCTGTATAGAGTTCTGTTAACATCCAGAAAATACAGTATATCAATAAAAAGAGTCTACCTCGGCTACCACAAGTTGCATCCTCTGGCTCCTCTGGTCCAATCTCAGTACATTCTTGAAGGACGCATACAGGTCCGTCCAAATCCCATGAAAACGGCAACGGGGCAATGGTGGTCGAGCCAGCTACCATACATGGCCAAGAGTCGCGTAGATGTCTAGCAGGACGTTGACAAAAACATCCCATGGGGAAAGTACTTCCTTTACCATGAACACACGAAGCCAAAACTGGGATGGTTCCTGGCCGTTCAAGGTAAACTGTTCATCCCTCGCTTCAACATCACTTCGCCTTGAAATTTAAATCTCTTAACAATCTCAACTGGTTCCGGCCAGTTCCCTAAAGAATGCCAAAGACTGCCATGTTTTTGGAGCTGCCCAATGCTCACTCATTGTTTTTGCTTGTACAAGTTTGCCATATATGCCCATGATATTCAATAGTTCTTTTTTGGTTCCGCTTTGCAATCTCAGAAGCACCGCCGATTGGTTTGGTTGTACTCTCTACCTGGAACTGTTGGTGAAACATAATCTCCGACGGCAAAAAAAAACAAATTGCGTCTCCACTACACACCCTTTATGGAAAAAAAAACACGGTTTAAGTGAAAATCCCCATATTCCATCATATTCCATCCTTAAGTGACCTTAAATCCCCATTTTCCATAGTAAAATCCCCATTTTCCACAGTAAAATCACCATTGTCCATGGTAAAATCACCATTTTCCATGGTAAAATCCCCATTTTCCATGGGAACATATCCTTCTTCCTTGGTAAAGACCTCCACTTTCATTCGTTCGGCCTTGATGTCCGGATCCGGGTAGCGCACGGTGCGGCCATCGTGGGTCACCGCATACGGCACGCCCTTGGGGCCACGGGTCACACGCTTCACGCGGCACAGCTTGTAGCCGGCCTCGTTCTGGAGAAGTTCTGGGGAAGTTTTGGGGATTTTGTTGGGGGAAAACTATGGTTTATGGTAGATATATCCTGGTATATCATAATGGGATATAATTGGATAATCTTCAATAATGGGATTATAATAATAATAATAGTGGTTATAATACCAATAATAGCTTGTTGGTGGTATACCTACCCCTCTGAAAAATATGTTCGTCAGTTGGGATGATGACATTCCCAATATGATGGGAACGTCATAAAAATTCCATGGTTCCAGTCACCACCAGCCAGCTGTTCGGAAAAGATATGGAAAACCAATTAGGGGAAACTCTAGGAAAATGATCGATAGTGGCTTGATTAGATACTGATTTATATAGTAGGAATTATCTATAGAACTATAGTATCTATGGCTAAATTATAGTATAATAGTTCCTACTATAGCTAATCCTAGAACTAAATTGGATTTATCTATAGGAACTTCGCTGAATAGAGTGAGTAAAAACATGACGCAAAATGATAGATGATCATCATCCAGAAAAAATGATGTGCTCTCCAGGAAACTAACATAATGATTAATGACCCATTGCTAGATGAATTAACTATATTCAAAAGAAAATGTTGACTGCCCATAGCTATGTAAAATAACCAAAGGGTAGCTGTCAATAAAATGCAAACTGCATTGGTCGGATTTAGGATTTCATGATAGATTTCTGTTGGCTGATTTAACTAAGATAACTGTTGTTTGTGGTACGTCGAACTAGTTCTGGTTGGCCCATGGTCTGGCAAAAACAAGCAACAAACATGATGTGCAAGCCAGGGGTAGTTCTTGGCACAACATGGTATAACCTTCATGTGGAAAACCCCGCCATAAGTTGGGATATATCCTCTTCAACTATTAGGTTTCCAATTCTGAAAAGTTTCTATGCACAACTTCAGGAAAAATACCAAGGATATTAGGCATCATGGGTCAATAATTGGGTTCCTGCAAACACCCCTTGGGATTTGAGCAGCAAACATGTGGAATAAAGAGGCAGCAATTGGGGCTTTGACACGATCTAATTGTATCTTTCACATCTGGAGGTTTCCTAAAATGGGAGTAATCCCCAAATCATCTAAATTCGACCATTTGAGCGCTGTTTCACCCATGGTTTGGGGATCCCCCATGTTTTTAGAATCCCCCTTTGCTGGATTTAAACAGCAAAAATTAATCACGGGCATTCAATCAGCAAAGCTGTATGCCCTCCACTTAAGCCCAAAGAATCGGTGATGTTTAATAATGGCTAAACCCATTCATTTTCTTGGGTTATCGTAACAGTAAGCTCCAAGAAAAAAAACGGGCCAAATAGATTCAAATAGAACTATCACTATACTATATTTGTAACATAGTTTACTTTTCACCATCCTTGCATTGCGGGCGATATTTCTTGCCTCCTCTTTGGCGACCTTGTGCAGCACAAACCTCCGAGGAGATGGAGAAAACTCCCTCGTTTTATGGCTGTTGATGATAGGAAATAATGGTTAATCAATGCTAATCATGGTACTTACTGCTGATTCATGTTTACTAACGCTGAGTATAATGTAAACATCAATGGCTTTTAACGTGATTACATGTGATTACCCTTTAATCAAACATTGCAATTGAACATCACCTATAAATGGAGCTTCCGTGCTGGGAAATTTATCTATCGCTGGGCCATGTTCAATGCGGTTATGTTAAATTACCCAAGGGGAAGCAATATGAACATGAATCTCTCTCTATATATATATATATATGGGTTTGTCTGAAAATAGTGTACCCCTACACCCAATGGTTAATGATCATTATCCCTACTAAATGGCTATAATTGGGGGTATACCCCATATCCAGACATACCCATATATATCCTCTGGGAATCAAACGTGGCAATGGAACGCCCCCTACAAATAAATCAGAGATGTTCAATTGCCACGGAGAACATAACCACGCAGATTTCTGGTACCAAATTCAAGTCCTTTGCTGGGGTATGCTGGGGTTGTATCATGAAAATTCGTTAAAGATAACATATTAAATGCCATCTCAGGGACTGCACAAAAATGCAGTCTTACTTAGAATGGATCAGCAATGTACCAAACCTCTTCATTCCCGGTGCAAAGCTGACCACTCGAAAAACTCAAGAAACATCTAAATGTTCCCATTACATCCCCATTATATCGTGATTCTATCCTCATCATGCATATCATCCCACCATTTTTGTTGGTTACATCCCAATTGTTCATGGTTCTATGACCAACCCTACGCTTCCGTTGCACCGGCGCTTGGGCCCGAATGGGGGGGGGGCCTGCCCTTGGTGTTGTACAGCAAGCGGAAATTCTCCTTGGTTTTCTCCTCAGAGCGCGAATCAGCAATGGCTGCCAGATGTTAATCCCCAGATTTTGGATGCCCCCAGATTTTGGAGAATAGTAGCAATGAACCGTTTTTCTTGTTGGGAGAATAATAGATGTTGATCCCCAAATGGGATTTAAGTTGATCCCCAAATGGGATTTAAGTGGCAATACACATGAGTATATACATTAATTTAAATTGATATATCTTGGAGTATATTGGCATCTCAACAACAAAAACTACAAGTATGATTTGGACTCTATTCGCAGCTCCGACTGGCTCCCCATGTTGTAGGGAATATAGATATCCCTCGGAACCGTTTCCTCCTGACCACTGGTAAAATGGTTATGGGTCAAAACCCTGGTGCCCGGTACCCTAAGTCATAGCTGGTATAGCTGGATGGTTATTCCCCCAGGCATATATGGTAATTTCATGTAATTTCATACGTTTTGACCCATCCCCATGTCAAGTTGGGTATGTGTATTAATCACTATAATTAATTATCTATTATCCACTATTAATGATTATTAATCGCCATTAATGAATATTAACGATTGGTTGTACCCATCCCCAATTGTTCTGGATGTATAATATCCCATTTAAATCACATCATTGTTCATTAAGTCACAGTAAATCACATTATTGTTAATTATAACCCATCATATTCACATATGTCCATCGTTTTTTGGGGCTATATACAACCAACATTTCTTCTCCCGCTGATCTCATGACAGCACGATGTCAGGACTGCACCGCAGTTGGTGAACTGAACTCAACACTGGATTGGTGAACTGATTGCTTTAAGGGAAGTCACCATTCCAGATGATTATTATAGATTATTATAGATTATCATAGATTATTAAAGATATTAACATGTATAATAATAATCATCCCATTCCCCCATTCACATCCATTCCCTACGTTTAGCACCAGTAAGTTTAAGGGAACTAATCATGAACATTTTTCCAGTTCTGCTCAGACTGTGACCGGCGGCAAGGAGCAATGGACACAACATCCATGAAGCCCGCAGGGTAGAACATGTCGCTTCGCACCTTGCCGTCCACCTGGCGAAACGTCTGGCTGCACGATGGAAACTGTTGTTGGCCCTTTGACGAAACGAAACCTTTGGAACCATAGTGATGTTGAACCCAACAAAAGTGGAGACTTTATGAGATTTATAGCTGACTTATGACAACTAAGTTGGTAAAGATAAATCCAATAATTATGGTTTATGATACGCATATAGTTACAGTATTCATGGGGTTAAAAGGCTAACTTCTCACTCGGGGTGTCATCATCCCATGTCTATTGTTGGTTGATTTGTATCTCTAGGTCGGGTAAATCCCCAGTAAACCCACTATAGTAAGTACTTATAATTTATTATATATATATTATATTATATTACACCCTATGAACCAATTAGAATAATACCCCACCCTATAAAAAGGAGCAGTATAGTAATCCCCCATAAACCAATTAGTCTCACCACTCCCCAGCAGTAAAAAATTGGTCTAACCCCTTTTCACCAGGGATCCATAGTATCAAGTATATCATGTTATTGGGGTCAAAATCCACATTTGCAGTCCCCAGGTCGCTGGTTCTACAAAATGGTTTCCCAATATTGTACTATAAGTACAGAATGGATATGCCATCATTACTGTATACCATCATAGACTACTACACAACTTTACTATACTTTGACAATCATTTTGTAGATGGAATTTCAAATTGAAAACAACCCACAATGTTGCCAAATGAAGTGCTAAGATGCGACGGACTCCACGAGGAAAAAAGGGTTGCAGAGCAGGGCTTGCACTTCTCCGGCATTGGGTTTTCACGCCCAAATGCTTGGGGGGGAGCCCCAAGTCACCCAAGTCCCTGGCTTTGGACACCAAAAGCCTCCGTAGAAAATTGTCCCCCAAAAAAGGAACACGACTGTCATGATGGTCGAACTGGGAAGCAAGGCCCTTAGGCCCTGGGTGGATTTTTCTCAAATGTCAGTAATGCTTGCCTTGACAACTTGGAACATCGCAGCAGAGGCATCCAGGACGCTGGACGTGCTGCGGTAGCATTCAATTTCAGGGATCTCTTTCAGTCATTCGTTTCATTCAACCAGTGGATACCCGTTGGGAATTTAGCATAGCTATTGAATAAATCACCATGTATATAATGCATACATATTATCAGTAGGTAAATCATCGAACTAAATGGCCATGTTCATCCATGTTCCATAGCCATGTTAAATCAGTTAAATTACCAAAGGATATGTTTAAAAGACTGGTACAAATGACTTAATGAACCATTGTATCTGGGTAAACTATAGTAATTCACTAATAAAGCTATATTGGGATAATTCCCCTTACTAACCATTTCATATCATTCCAGTGAGGGAGAACAGTGAGGTCGTTTATAGTTTACCCAGATCAAATAAGTGAACATTTCAATACAGTTCAATTCTCAATGAAACCAGTCATTATAGCATCAATTCACTGAATTAATACATGTACAACTACTTGCTGATTATTAATTCAGTGAACATTTCATAGAACCAGTTATTCAGTCAGTTGACCTTGATGAGGCGCTGCATGACAATCATCTTCACCTGGTGAGCGGTCAGAGACTGGATGTTTGCTGATGTGAAGCCCAAATGGGAACATAATGGATAACATATCTGAAGATGTGAAAAGATTGGATGAACTATGAAATCCTGGGAGAACATATCTGAAGATATGTCAAAAACATCAATTGCGGCAAGGAATGACAATGTCACAGAATTTCCCATGTGACTCAGCCCCAGTGCCACCGGCTTCCTCGGCAAATCCAGCTGGATTTTCTGAAAATTTTCAGTTGCATCTTCTTTTTCTGGTGCGTTTTACGCAGGGAATTTTCGGGAATGATCCACTGGCTAACTTTCAATCATCCCAGCAACCCATCCATTCCCATCCATTCCCTACGTTTAGCACCAGTAAGTATTTTCTCCACATTTCTACTGTCCTCCCTTACGTTCAACCGTCGTAGTCCCGTCGTCCGCCGGCCTCACGGTAGGTGAGGGCATACTTCAACCTCTGACGGAGCATGACCTCGGACTGCAAAGAAGGACATCGACATCGGATCATTTCCAGAGTTGAAATGGAATAAGATAGATTATGATAATGATTTGCAACTCTGGGAATATAAATTATCATTATCTTATAGAATATTATCAAGGTTGAAATGGAATTAGAGTTGAAATTATCATTATAATCATAAATAATCATAATGATAATGGATATAATGGTTATAATAAGAGAGATGGGATAGATTATGAAATAATCATAATGATCATCTAGATTATTATTATAATAAGATAGATGGGATTATAATGGAAATGATGATTATAATGAGAAAATAATTAATAATCATCTATCTTATTCACTGAAATTCAATTTCCACATGAGTTGATTATTATATAGAAATTATAGATATTCCAATAATAATCTATAATAATCTTATACATGAAACGGAATAAAATATAGATTATTATATATTATTGGCACGCGGACGGATAATTCTTGCTTTTCGTCACTGAGCAGATCTCCAGCTTTCTTGGTCAAAATCACAGGCCTTTTCGCTTGTCCAAACTTGCTCGGCGATTTTCCAATCTCCAATATCTCTAAATACAGTAATTATCTCTAAATCCCAAATTTGTCTTGATCAAAATCCGGAAGTTTTGCTTTTACTAGTGCTTCACCCCACTTAGTAAGTGGGTTGGTTCATCGCAATCAACATAATTAAGCAGGGTAACTAGCCCAGTTATTTCACAGGAACGATTCCTGGGGTGAACCATCAAGTAGTGGTATAACAACCATTTATCAACCCTCTCCCCATATGATTCCAAGCAGAAAATCATAAAATTTGGTGAAATCAGAGGGGGAAAGATCGAAATTTTTTGGAATCCACACCAAAAAAAACTATGACCCATGACGGATCCATGGTGCTGGTATATATGCTAACATGACTGGGGTATATTGATGGGATCCATGTTACCATATATAGCAGCACCATGGATCCGTCATGGGTGGTTTCCAAACCATTTTCTGGGGAAAAAAAACACAAAAACACACAGATTTACAGCATCTTGATCCCTGGTGGCCATCGCCAGGGATGCCCTGGGCTCCCCGAGCGATCAAGGGCAGGCACTCGCGCAGCTTGTGGGGTCCAGCGTTCGGCTTGGGCGCCCAGCGTCCCCTGGCATGGGAGAACTATGGTAGAACTATGATATTATATATATATGTTACATATATATACAATTAAATGCTTATGAGATAAATTATAATATCCATATGTTATTGGCATATGAAATAACTAGAAATAAACTGCAACTGTGGGATTTTATATATTCAATCAGACGTGTCCTTGCGGATCATCGTCCCATTCTTATCCATTCCTATGGTTGAACACAATAAAAACCACATATGTAAAAGCGTCAACCAAATGTGTGATCCATGGAAATATGATGGTAATATAAAAGATTCCAAGTTTGTAGAAATTGAAACCGGGAGGTTGCTCATTATCAAAACAAAGTATCTAGAGCAATCCACCCTGGCTGGAGAATCACGGCTTATCCCAAAATTGCGAGCTCTTGATAGGGGATAACTATATGATCAACCACGCGATTTTGGGGTACATACCCAATTATTTCAGTCAAACCCATAGTGTCTCATATTCATGTGCGAATGTTTGTCAAAAAACACGTGCACCATGAAGCTATTGGACAACCATCGCAATCAGAGTGAACAAAACAAGAAGGGTCAAGAAGGCAGTGTTCACTGTGGTCTGCAAACTGTGGACACGATTCAAGAAACCTCTGAAGTACCGGCATATGCCAGAACTATGAACTGTGCATTTTTTTAAACAAACGTCCACTGGTTGGTGGTTTCACCCCCTCTGAAAAACATGAAAGTCAGTTGGGATGATTATTCCTAATATATGGAGAAATAAAATTCATGTTCCAAACCACCAACCAGATATAATAATATATATATATATCATTTACCATCAATATACCCCAAATGTTAGCATATATACCAGCACCATGGATCCTATTGGAAGTGTACAGCTTCTGCTTCCATGGAGCCTGAGCTTGTCAAGCATCCAGTGCTTGGGCGCATACATGCGCTTCAAGTGCTTGATGATTCCGCGCGCCATGACCTGGCTGGAGAGGAATCCATGAGGAATCCAAATACAGAATGATTGGTGCTGGAAAATAACCTAGCATTTAAACAAATGTCTTGGAACATGTATGATATATATATATATATATATATATATATATTGCATAGACTATATACTTTGCGAATCCAAATCAAAACTGGCTTCACCCCCAAACGAGATCAACATACTTCCACTTGAATGGTGTAGAACAATTGAAGTTGGGGTCTTTTTCTGCTACTTGTTCTGATAATTGCCAGCTATGGCCCAAGTAGATCATCGGCATCGGAGAAGTAGTTTGAGCCGATTTTTGACACAGTTGGGGATATAAGTGGAAATAACCTATCAAAAAAAAGTGGCTTATAAAATTTGATGGTGCATTTATTTATTTATTTCTTACATATGTGCTTATGCCTTAATATGCCTTAGTAACTGGGATGCACTCTAAGGGACTCTAAGGTGGTACAAAAAAAAACAAACAGTAGAGAGTTGCAGGATGGAAAATAAGAGAAAAATGTACTCCCAAATAGGGTATATAATGTGGGTAAAACAATAATAAGTCACCCATTTGGGTGATGGTTGATAATTTATTTACTCACATTAAACCAAATGTGCGGCTGTCTAAACTCCTTGTCTGGCGAATAGACATCAACATAATTTGGAAAGGTCCCATCGCTAACCACAGTTTCGTAGCAATTTTACCATCATTGGGCAATATTGATTGACAAGGGG
>Ga0126342_10017338_pt1 | contig 12463 bp, 10 predicted proteins | sample Cyp1metagenome_FD_92528 | JGI IMG/M metagenome (GOLD analysis project Ga0126342, IMG submission 92528) | Coral microbial communities from Lord Howe Island, Old Settlement Bay, Australia - Cyphastrea 1 metagenome | ecosystem: Host-associated > Invertebrates > Cnidaria > Coral ... | reverse complement strand
ATGACGATGACGATGACGATGATGATGATGATGATGATGATGATGATGATGATGATGATGATGATGATGATGATGATGACGATGACGATGACGATGACGATGATGATGATGATGATGATGATGATAAGGATGAGGATGATGTTCATGATGATGATGCTGATGATGATGATGACGATGATGATGATCATGATCATGATCACGATCATGATGCTGATGATGGTGATGATGACGTGGAGGATGATGATGATGAGGAGGAGGATGGTGATGATGATGATGATGACGACGATGATGATCATGATCATGATCACGATCATGATGCTGATGATGGTGATGATGACTAGGATGATGATGATGATGAGGAGGAGGATGGTGATGATGATGATGATGATGATGATAATGATAATGATGATGATGATAATGATGAGGATGATGTTCATGATGATGATGATGATGATGATGATGATGGTGCCTGCTCAAATCCAATGTACAATCTCTTCAACTGTGATCGCAGCAGCTGTAGCCAATCAGCTGTACTTTTCACCGTATGCGCTCAGGGCTAGCTCAAACCTATCTCAAGGCTATTTCAAGAGTTTCAAGTGCCCTGTATGGAGCCCAAATGTAAGGTGCCCTGATATGTACACAGTCAAGAGTAATATCTTGTAACAGGAGCTGCAACTGCCACGAGCATGTGCAGGTGAATTCTGAACAATGACGATGACGATCAACCGGATGTTGAGGTACATGTGCTGTATTTATCGTGACACAAATCCGATAGCCGGGATGATGTTCTATACTGGGACTAGACTACAGTAGGCCTCATTAGTTTAGCTGGAAACTTGTGTGCCAAAAATGTGCGCTAGGTGGATGAGTTATGTAACAACTGTAACAACTCGGAAGATATCCATGATTTTGCTCCTTGTCCATCCTTGGGGGTTCCTGGCAGCACCGAGGACAGGATGTCCTTTCTCCAAGGCTCCAGCAGATCCCCCGGCTTTATAGGGGACGCCCCATCGGGAGAATGATGACAGACCATTTTTTTTGATGGTGGTTGATTTTCGCACGTCAAAAGGATAAACATGCCCACTGAATTTCACGACATGTCAGCAACTTTGCGAAATGGAGCTAGTCGTCCCAGGATCCATTCAGCAAGAGTTGGAAACTCAGGGAAAACCGAGATTCTGCTAAACCACTAGTTTTTATAAATAGGGGGGAACAATTTTAATAGTACCTTAGAACGCTATTGTTGGGGGGAACCCCGCAACGAATAGTCAGAGTTTATGAATCCGGGGTTGATATTATTATTCAACAACTCTCCTTTGGCAGGAATCCTAGCATTTGTGGAATCACTCACCAGAGATTGGATGGTAATTTTTGAGCAAGACGTCCACTTCCAGATGGATCAACACCCATCATCTTCCCACAACACTTGGGAGGACGCGGAAACCATTCAAAATCCATAAGCCATAAGCCTCGGGTAGTCAACTCCATGGTTGCTGGAAAACAGCCCATTGAGAGGCCAGGATTTTCCCAGCACCTTTGGTTTGACCAGGGATTTCCGATCAAAGCCATCCCAAAGCCAGATTTTTAAACAGATTTTGGGGGGACCGAGGTGCTGGAAGCGGTGGCCCCTGTGACGGGAGAAATTTCCGGGGCGGATGGAGAATTTGTTCGGTTTGATGAAGGGGTATGGATACGCCACAATGGTCACTTGAAATATATAGGCTAAACCCTAGTCATAAATAGAACAGTTGGAGACCTGAAGACTTTAAAAGACATAATCTTTATCACATACTGGAAGCACACTTTACTTTTGGGCATCTTGTTCGGGACATGAGGAGCTTCCAGAATCTGCAAAGTGGCGCCACCGAAAGACGCATGAAAGGTGGCAACATTGAGGACACCGGGGGGGTAAACTGCGTGGACCCAGAACTGGGGATGCTAAACCGCTGGCACCACAGGACGAACACTGTTCTCAAGACAGCAATGCACCTGGAACGCTTTCCATGGCGAACAGCGGGCAGCCGAACACAGGTTGGATGGTGGTTGGATGGTGGTTGAGGTTTCTTTCCACTAAAAGCCGCTAGAAGATATACTTGATGGAAGCGATTTTCCTTGACTGGTATGGTTTCTTGTGCAAAGCATTTCTCTCTGTCAGCATGGGGGAGCTTTCATGGCCAGCCGGATGATTTGCCATTGTATATATATAATGGTATAATTCATTTCGAGCTTCCAACATGTAACAAAATAAATTCGTTTCATGAAAGATTCTGTTCCTGTTCTCTTGTCTTCCCTCATAGGTGGCTCGCAGTTCTTCATCAACATTGCAGACAACAGCTTCCTTGATTGGTTCTCCCCAGGTTCGGGTACTCGAGGGTGAACATCCCCAGCTTCATATGATGTGAAACCGCCCTTTTGGGGGGTGGGTTCTTTCACTATTTCCATTAAGGGCATTTTCGAAAGCCTTACCCTATCTTTAGAATTCCAGCACATTTTTTCCTGACTTTGGATGGTCCCCAGTCATGTGACTACGGTAAATGCCAATTCATCACCCCAAGTCATTTGAAGATTTTTATGGTTGGCAACTATCATCAACTATCATCAACTATCATCAACTATCATCCCCAGTTTCATGGTCAACTATCGTAGCGGATTATAGTTGATGATATGACTTATGACATTATCCAACCAGACACTCAACTATAATCAACTATCATCAAGTATCATCAACTACAATCCATATGGTTGATTTCCAACTATGCTCGGTTTATGGCTCTTGGTTTCGCCCCAAAAACGTCGTAACGTCCACCGTTTGGGGATCCAAAGTCGCGTCCCCGGACGGGACCAAAAGAAGGTGCCTCGAAGCACACGGTCTTCGGCCGAATCAGAGGCGGTTTTGATGTGGCGGCCGGGGGCCCGGGGGGTCGGCCCGGGGCCTTGATTAAGACTGGTCAATAGTGGGTTGAAAACCATCATGATTTATCATGATTCATCATGATTCATCATGATTCATCATGATTCATCATTAACCATCATTAACCATCATTAGTGACCCCATGATTAATGATGCTTCCTCATTAATGTTGATAATGGGGATCACTTATAACCATCAACCATCATTAGTGGGTTGATATCACCATAGTGGGTTGATATCACCATAGTGGGTTGATAATGGTGAATGATGATGATCACTAATAATGGGCAAACCATCATGATTGAAATCATTGTTGTTTGTATGATATCAATGGGGAAAATTAAGGAAACACATTCAAAAAACCAGCTAGGATGCGGGAAAGCCAGTGCCAAAAGCCTCGGATTGGTCTACCATTTGGGTATACCACATCACTCATCAACATATCCCAATCCCACTACGGTAACTAGGAACAACTAGGATCATAAGCAAGTTGTGGTTCTTGGGGCAGCCCATCCATTTTTGGCAGGTCTGGCATGACATGGAAGATGAGTTTAAAACCAAATCAGTGTTCTTTATGAAAAAGAACCTCTTAAACTGGTGTTGGAATCAATTTCTTCGATTCTTGCTTGTGGGAGCTTCCCAGCCTTGAGTGTTTGGCGATGTTCTGGCAGCTGTCTGAACATTCCAGGTATCTATTTGCTGTATTATTTACATATTCCTTCTCAAAACACTTTCATGATCTTACAGTTGCCATGCCCTCGAAATTCATTGCATCATAGATGGTTTTTGTAGTCTCTATATATTGTTGGTGGGTCAACCCCCCCATCTGTTTTGCTCATTTTTGGCCTGTGTACCAAGGTGGCCATGACTTGTTCCTAGCGATCCCAGACTTTGTTTGTATCAAAATTGCCGGAATTTGGGCCAAGATGATTTTCCTGTTGGCCAACCCCACATGAATTGTAGGATCTCCCTATTTGTGACTGGATCTAGCGCTGCTCCATTTGCCACCACCCGTCCCAAGGTGGCCATTTCTCAGCAACCCACCAACGAAGATCGGCCCAAAAAGTGGGGGGTCTTAGGGGATTTCGTATTTTTCTTCGTGAACCGAGGAACCAAGCCCACAGAATTTGTTGAAGGACCATTTACATTGCTCTTAGAAGAAAACTTCTAGATTTTCCCTTGAACCAATCCCTTCACAAGCAGATTTAAAGGAGTTGAGACTCAAAGTGGGTGGTTGACAGCCAGAAACGGCAAATAGCGCCGCAGGCCGCTGCCTTTCAACAAACTAACATGAGGTACAGTATTTATCCAGATTTATCCATGACTTATCCATTCTTTACCAACTATTTATCCATATCTTTCCATATCGAAAGGGTCCAACTGACTCATTCTCTTGGTGTGTGTGGCATGTTTTTTGTTCGCCATGCCGGCCAGGCCAGTGAAACTTCTGGCCGTGAAGATCATCGAGACCGAGACCGGAAAGAAAAAAACCCCGCGCGCGCGTTGCGATAGTGGTGGATGTATTATTATGTATTATGTATGTATGACACGTAATCACGTGTTTTTTTTAAACACAGTGTTATACAGTTATGATTTATAACACACACACACATATATATATGTATACGTGAATGTATATATCTCTTGCTAGATACAAGCAATACACACGCCTGCAGATACATACATACATACATGCATGCATGCATGCATACATACATACATACATACATACATGCATAGATACATACAGACATGCATACATACAGACATAGATACATACAGACATGCATACATACATACATGCATACATACATAGATACATACAGACATGCATACATACAGACATGCGTACATGCATGCACACATACATACATGCATACATACATAGATACATACAGACATGCATACATACAGACATGCATACATACATGCATACATGCATGCATGCATGCATGCATATCTATATATAATATACATACCGTTATATAAAGGCCAAGATTAGATGTATCACCTGCAGAAGAGGGGGATGCATCCACACACGCTTATGAATCGGAAGCAGACCACCATTCAATTTCATGGTTCAATTTGTTTTCAGATGTCGGATAGATGATTTGGAGGCAATGGACGGCCCACCCCCCCCTGCCCCAGCTCCTCGCCGAAACCCGGTGGGAGGACCCACCCTCGCCCAGCCGCTTGCCCCCTTGACACAGTGTCAAGACCTCTCGTTTCTGACGCGCGCCGGCGGATTTGGGTGGGGAAAAAAAAAAGACTTGAGATAGACAAAATCAAAGAATTGAGTGGCCTCTCAGACAGGACTTCAGAATTGAGTGGCCTCTCAGAAAAATGTACCATTTCATAGCGAACTCTGTAGCTTTCACCTTTGTTCTCGTCCAGGGCCAAGCGTTGGCTTTCTCGTCCAGGGCCCATTCAGCGATCAAAGTGACCAAGGGAAATCGATGGGAAGTCTCAAGCCCGAATGAAGCCTGAAATGGTGCAGGAATGTAATGGGAGCCCCCAAGAAGATCCAAGCAACCTACTGCTCCACCTTTTCCTTGCCAAATGCCATCCAAACTTGGGACCAGGAACTCCTTTTTTAATCTCAAATTTGGGATGTTTGTGGCAACAATTTCTTGTCTCGGTTACTTGGTGGTGCCACCTCATTTCATCCCAATTTGACTATAATCATCATTTTCCCCACCATTTCATCATTTCCTACGCCAACAAACATCACTTTCATCCTCATTTCTCCCAAGAAAAAGATGCATCCACTCCATGGATTCCATGATTTCCTCATCCCATATCATATTTCATCCCAGCATGGCGGACTTAAGCGATCGCGATGCCCTGCTTCGCGCCTGCCACGTGGGGCACCTGGCGGCCGTACGTCTGCTGCTGCAGGACCCTGCCGTCGGCGTCAGCGCCGCGGCAGTCGACGAGGCGGGGCGCAGCGCGCTGGAGCTGGCGGCGAGCGCGGGGCATTCCGCCGTGGTGCGGCTGCTGGCGGAGCAGCTGGAGGGGGAGACTTGGAAACTTGGAGAGGAAAAATCCGGGGAGATTTTCAGGGAAAAAGTGATGGATCGGTAGATGGTAAAATGGAGACGTTGACATTTGGAGATACTGAAGGAGTGGTAGGTGGGGTACACTAGCCTTAACGGGGGATTCAGCAATAGAAACCAACAACAACACCTAATTCCGGTTTTATCAATGGAAAATGGATATGAGGGGTAGATAGGAACCATTTTACTAGCCAGCATTAATTAGGGGATTCATTTTGACTGTTGCTTTGGTGGGGAGGCAAAAACGACCAAAAAAACGTCCTGTCACTGTGGGACATGAATTGGGGGTGAATTGATTTTCACGGACATGGTTCCTTACTATGTAAAGGTCGGCTTCGATGTTTGCAATAACAATGGCATCCTCTGGTAATTAAGCAGGCAATGGAAACCCGCTATTGACAGCTGATTTTCCCAGCCATAAACCTCCATGTATATAGGATTACCAAGCCAGCCATGTTTGATTACCAGAGGGTACATCCATTGCGACCAGCTGGGCTGCCTGGAAGGAAATCTCAAAGCTCAACAGCACTGGTGGCTGCCAGTAGTCATGGAAGAAAGGACACCTGGTGGTGGGCTGCCGGGGAAATCTTAAACCCGTATTGATTTATTGCGATATGGTAAATTGAGGCAATGTGGCAAATTTGTGAGGTGTACCATTTTATTTTGAATACAAGCCACTTGTTTTTCCAACATGTCCCGCTCCCAAATTGGACCAAATATGCTTGGTGTTTCTGCTTTATTTATGCGAAGGATTTCCGCTACAAAGTTAAAAATTGAGAAGGAAAAACCATGACAAGTTATATACTTTAGCCTGCGCTGAGCTGACGCTTTATTATTTTCCCGTCCGCCAAACTCTTGTCCAGCTGTTCGCCACTTACAATTTGGCTGCAAGCACCATGAAGCACCCTTCTTTGAGTGATTATCCCATCCATTTCTTCACCTAGTCTCATTTCATCGCATCTTTGTTAGGATGCAACCATTCCTCCGAAAATAGGATGATGGACAAAAATAGCCCCAAGCAAACATTGAATATGCTTTCCCTGTAGGTTCGCTCTTCCACCAATCCATCGGATCCCACCTTTGGGCCCCAGGAGGTCCTCCGCGAGCTCCTGTCGTTTCGCGCGGACCTCAATGGCTGCGACCCTCACAGCGGGCTGCAGCCGCTGGCCGCGGCGGCCACGGGGAACCACTTCGCTGCGGTCAGCGCGCTGCTGGCGGCGCGCGCCGCGGTGAACGGCTGCGACGCCTCGGGCGCCACAGCACTGACCTGGGCGGCCAGCAGCGGCTGCAGCCGCGTGCTGCTGCTGTTGCTGGGGGCTGCAGCGGATGTACAGCTGGCAGATGAGGAGGGTGGAACACCACTGGTTTGGGGCTGAGGTGGGGAGAAGATGTGGAGTGTTGGAGGGAGATGAGTCCAGGAATGACGCAGTGATAGAATTTGCATATCCAGACGCAGGGTTCTCTTTGAATGCAAAATAGTGTATCTATCTATCTATCTGTCTGTCTGTCTGTCTGTCTATCAATCAATCTATCAATCAATCTAATCTATCTAATCTATCTAATCTATCTAATTTATCTAATCTATCTAATCTATCTAATTTAACTAATCTATCTAATTTAACTAATCTATCCAATCTATCTAATCTATCTAATCTATCTAATCTATCTAATCTATCTAATCTATCTAATCTATCTAATCTATCTAATCTATCTAACCTATCTATCTACCTATGTATATATATATATATATCGCATTGCTTGCATATGTTTTTTCTATCAAACGTAAAGTAATAATGTGATGCTGGGCTAGAGGGTGAGTACATGGCCCATCGTCCCACTGAGATTTGGGCTGCTGCTGGTGGTTCTGGCCTCAGCAATCGGGTAGACAAGCGGCTACTCATGAGTCACAGATGCGGTCAAGTCTCAACTAGAAAGGATGTTTTTTCCGGGTTCCGCAAAACGCTGTCAACTGCTGTCTCGCCATCGCTTTGCTGCATGTCAGTTTCTTTATTTCTCATCTGGGTATGGGTCAATACCTATAGTATAGATACATTTCTAGTGGGATGAACATCCATTTACCAGCTATTTTGGGGTTCACTAGGTACCAGGGTTTTGACCCACCCCCATCTGGTTTTTGCATGTTTTTGCATTTTCTCGAAGGTCATGAGGCGGCGGTGGTGGCTTTGCTGCAGGACAGGGGGGTTTTGAATTTTGGCCCTGGGGAGTGTTGGGCCGTAGCTGGGAAATGAGGCAGTTGAATGGGACCACATGGGATAGTAAATAAAGATAATCCTCTGGTTATTTAACATAGCCATGGTATAGATGGCTCATTTACAGATGATTTTCCCAGCTATAAACCTCCATTTACAATGGATTTCCATAGCTATGTTAAATAACCAGGTGGTAATCCTTTCCTCCCAATACTAAACACCCTGCAAAAACCATGGTTTGGGGATGAAACCATACTTGGGACCGTACGATGGGCGTGTTTAATATTCGGGGGATGGGGCTAATGGGGTACTAGGTTTCATGGGATTAATGAACTAGTTCATTCTAATGGGATCAACAACTGCTTGTAACATGGTCAAGAATGGGATAATCAAACTTTACAATTTGATGGGGTTGAGGGGCATTTGTGAACCAGGTCATTTGAATGGTCGAAATTTAGTATCTAGAGCAATGTTTTTCATCATTGACACGGTTTTTCTTGCGGCCAAGCTGCTCAGCCCAACGCGTTGGCACAGGGTCTGTCTCGTGCGTTCTCATTATTATTATTGACATGCAGCATTGGATTCAAATGAGGCAATAGAAATCACTTGTTAACTAATGGGATTAATGATGGTTGCAAGATAAAAAATCGTCCTGTGAACCGTTCATCATCTGCAAACGGTCCAGGCATATAATATATATATATATATATATATATACATGAATCCAACTTCTGTCGAAACATGAAGATCTGGTCGCATACACGCGAGGATATATATATATATATATGTATATATATATAATATGGCTTGCCAGTGATCTCTAAGTGCAAACCCACGCAACGTCTCCCATCATGCGACGTGCCGTGACTGATCCCATCCCCTTAATAGTAGACCCTGCCAGGCCAATGCCAATTTGAATGCCACGGACCATGCAGGGCCTGGGCCTGAGCCCAGCCTTTTTCTGCAACGTGTTTCCATGCTTCTGGTTTTTTCTTTAAATTCCACATGTACGATATAACTCCTGCCCCTGTTTCGGGGTTTATTCTCATTTGGGCATAGTGACCCTACGATGATGTAAACATTCTGGTTCCGAAGCAGTAATAAACCCTCCCTTAAATTCATCACTCCAACTTTTTTTTTGGCATTCATACAGCAACCAAACTTATCCTCAGGGAGTCATGATTAAGTTGTTGGACATGTTCAACGACCGCATCCCCTAATGTTGAAATATGTTGAACACCGCCTGGTCCCAAATATGTGGTTTCCCCCACCACCATGGTGCTGGGGAGTGTTGAGAATTGTTGATCGTATCCATATCCATATCATTATTTTTTTATCATCATCATTATTATTACTAGTATTATCATCATTATTGTTTTTTTACTTTGTTATTACTTTGTTTTGGTTTTATTGTAAGTATTGTTCTTATTGTTTTACTGCTATTGTTGTAACTATTGCAATTATTGTAATTATTGTTTTATTGTCGTCGTCGTCATCATCATCATCATCATCCTCAATATCGATATCAATTTCCCCATCATATCACCACTATATATCAACATGAATGGACATCGAAAAATGAACGGATATCACCAGAATGTATCCGGTGGATGGGAAGAGATTGCCCAGGCGTTCAGCCCTAAGCTGGGCGGCTGGGCACGGGCACGAGGACGCCATGAAGGTTTAGAGGGGGCTTTCCATCGGAAATGGGCTGAGAAAAAGCTTGGGGAGGGTATACCATATATGGGGGATATTATGGGGAAAACCGACCAATTTATGGACTTATATTATTCATACGGATATGAATGATTTTAAATGGGTAGAATGGGATTTCACCAGCAATAGAAGATGGCTGTATGGATTTACCTTCAATTTAACGGGGAACATGGAAAACCAAAGTGGATGATCCTGTTGATTCTGCCTTGGTGTATCCAGAAAATCCCAGTTTAATCGATCACAATCGATCACATCAATATACATCGCTGGCTTAAATAGTTCCATGATGATAGGCCAAACTTTTGATGATATGATTTTGTCAAACTCAACTTAAACCACTTACTTGTCATTACTTAATTTAAGCCACTTCCATGTTAAACTCATAATTTGATTGACCGATTGACACATGATGATAGGTTAAACCCGTTGCCCTCGCAGGCGCTGCTGGTCGCTGGCGTGACGTGCTCAGTTGGTGATATCGACCTGCAGCAGTTTGGAACATAAGATCTGCCCGTGATGTCCCCGTTGCATGGCTTTTATAGTGACCTCCAAGAAATAGAACAGTCATTCACCACATGTTTTTCCATGATTTTCTTTTCTATCTCTTAGGAGGTTGCTAAAAACAAATACCCAGATCTTCTGGATCTTCACACCAAGCATGATTAGTTGAGGCGGATGCAGAAATCCGAGATAGCAATGGACTGTCTCCACAGGACTTGAAGCGACTCACTGGTTGTGTTATGGGGATGGGTCAGCCATATTCCATGAACAATTTTCTCATCCAAAGTTGCTGAAGTCGTTTGGCGGCAAACCCCACTCAAAGGAACATGAATTGACTCGATGTTCCAAACTCGAAGCGACATACAGTGAGGGATCTGGCGCCAAGTTACGCATATGAATGGGTTGAACTATATATATATTCTTCCTGCAGTTCTTGGTAATTTAACATACAACATATCTAAGGAATCTAAGGAATCTAAGGAATCTATGCAACATCACCATTCAAAAGAGGTAAATCATCGAACTCAAAGGGGCCATGTCCAGGATTGGGCTGTGGCGGAAGGCTGTGAAGACGCCTTCCACAGGAGCCGATGGTAAAATGGGTGATTTGATGGCGATGCAATGGATCTATTCATGGAGATATGATGGGGCTTCCATGGGATGTGGCATGTCATGGGGATATAATTGTGATTGAACTCTATATATTGAAGAATTAATGGGATACAAAAAATGGGGATATACCAAGATGTAGCCAGCTTCTCTAATGATTTGGGTTCCGAAATAGCCATGTCCATAGGATAAAGATGATCAATCAGTTGATTCCACAATGGCTGAATTGGATTGAATTGGATGAACGGGAACATGTACCATTGCGGCAGCCCCTACTGTACATTTCATTGGACATCATGGGGTTTCCTTTAAAGTCTCCCTAAAAAACCAACTCAGTGGAATCCCATGTCATCCGAGGCATATTTTTCCCCACCCTTCCGCCGTGTGTGACGACTGGCAGGACGCAAGCAGCCCTGAATTGAGTAGCGGCGTGTTTGCCGCAGAAAAAATGCGAGTTTGTTTGTAGCTGTTGGGCTGTTGGGTGGAAAATGTGTCGCCTGAAACTGAAACGATTTGATTGTGGTAGGTTTGAAGATGTGAATGTCGTGCTGTTTCGGTTGCCAGGTGGATGCAATGATGAGACACAAAACAGCAATGGCATCAGCCATCAATCTTCATAACTCACAGAAAGCCACTTTCTTGAAAGCAGTAGAACTGGGGCTGGGTCAATATTCTCATATTCCAGACCCTGGGGACCCACTTTCTATAGCTTTAGACCATTCAAGTCACCAGGAAGACCAACTGCGGAAGTGGCCCATTCAGTTCCAGGATTTACCCCTCCAAAAACCACTGGGTTTTTCCATGATTTTCCCATGATTTTCCAAGGATTTAGGTCTCAAAACCCATGGAGATTCTCCAGGTCGCCTTGGCGCTTCACTCAAAAAACCCAGGGTTGATGAAGCCATGGCAAACTTTGGAGGATTCCTGGAGAGGTGGAAAAGCGATTGGATCGATCCTGCTCTGAACTACATCGAAGGTACGCCAGGGCCAGCGGGCCCGTGGCTGGTGATGCCAAGAAATTTTCCCGTTTTTTTTTGGGAAAAAAACCATTAGACCCTGTATACCATGAATTGCACCAATTGCCATAAATGGTGAAGAAATGGTGATGAATTCTATGGCGTTGGGTGAGTCCCAGATTGTTGCAAATATCTGAATCTGACTTTTGGAATTGCAGGGTTTAGGAGAATTCCATCAGCATTGTTTGATGATCTTCTGCTTGGGTGTATGAGGTGGGGGCCTGCGTCCAAGGGTAAACACGCCTTTCGCATCTTCAAAGACCCTGCTCTTTAGTTATGTGCCAGAACTACATACCTTTTGGTCATCTATCCCGGTAATAAACACATAGACATGTAGACACTTCTTTTCCTTTACTCCCATGAGACACGGACAATTTCCAGAAGGATCAGATGTGAGGGTAGATTTACTTTTCTCATTCATATTCAATATACATATATATATAT
>Ga0126342_10017337_pt1 | contig 12463 bp, 13 predicted proteins | sample Cyp1metagenome_FD_92528 | JGI IMG/M metagenome (GOLD analysis project Ga0126342, IMG submission 92528) | Coral microbial communities from Lord Howe Island, Old Settlement Bay, Australia - Cyphastrea 1 metagenome | ecosystem: Host-associated > Invertebrates > Cnidaria > Coral ... | reverse complement strand
TATGTTCGAAATATCTTCAGTCTTTATGGATTCACCATCTTCATGTGCGTATTCATGCCAGCTGGGAACCCACTTTGGGCCACCAATGGCCTGCATCAGACCCATCTTCCCCATTCAGGAGTGTATGCCTACCGAGCCTAAACCTACAAGTACCCCCAAAAAGTAGGTAAATTAAGGGTTTTTGGAAATAGATATCTTTTTTGGTGGTTACGCCAAAATAGCTATCGTTTTTTTTCCACCCCACAAAAAAGTAGGTAAAAGGCTCAGTAGGTAGTTATATAATGTTATATACGTGTCGCGATCAAGACACGGGTTAGTTTCCCATATTGGGGCATGGTCATCAATCGATTCATAGGGATTTACATCCTCATTCTCAAGAATTCCATTGTGATTCTGGGGAGCTGATGACCGTATACCACATTAATCCCATGTTTTGACCATGGGACATATATCATAAATATAGCCTAGCATAAATATTGCATATCCAAATCATAACCACAACTCTTTGAGGTCCCCCAATATAGGGTGACAAAAAAAAAAACATCTCAGCCGTTCGCCGAGGAATGTTGGTCTAAACTCTTCGACCAAGAGACATTGGCATCGCTGGACCCTGCAGGGGATGGCTCGCTGGAGCTGTACAAGTTGATTTTGCCGAGCAATCTGCCCGGGTGCCGCGGCCATGGAGGTTAAACCAGGTTTCCTATGCCCATAGGATCCATGTATGGTATATATGGTAACATGGATCCCATCAATATACCCCATTTATGTTAGCATATATGGCATACATGGATCCTATGGGTATGGGGGAAGCCCAAAAGCTGCCGGGTTTCGATACTATAAATATCTATAAATACTAAAATGGTCATCCATGACGACTGGATGATTTGGGAGCCCCATGACTTAGGAAACCTCCAAATGACGGAGAATGGGGCGAACATACTGGCGATACTGACAAGTGAAGTTGGTTTGTCTCTTGAATTGCCTGATGCGAAACCCAGAAACCCAAATGATGATGGAATATGATGGACGGGTTTGTGGATAGTCCAGCTTGACGTCTATGCTCAGACATTTCAAATTGTGATTCATGGTCTTTTTAATTCAAGCATGTTACCCTCTGGTAAACTAACATAACTATGGAAAACCACCATTTTTAATGGGAAAATCTACTAGAAATGGTCATTTTCAATAGCTATTTTGACATTACCAGAGGGTAATGCCATTTGTACTTTCACGAACATAGATCCCTGCCGTTTGTCAAACTCAGGCTGGCATTTGTGGGTCGCGTCTTGACCACGTGTGACATTGTGACCTCCTTCGTTCAAGCGCAATGGTTCCTTGGCTGCAGAGATCAGCTGAATCCCATGGAATCCATTCGAGCATTTCCCGAAATCACTGGTTCATTGATGATTAGTTGTGGGATACGTTGTGGAATTATATACATTGTAACTATATTATTATTATTATTAATTATTATTATTAACAATATTATTATTAATAATATTATTATTATTCGTATTATTATTATTATTAATTATTATTATTATTATTATCAATATTATTATCATTATTGTTATTATTATTATTACTATTAATTATTATTATATAATATTATATATGTATCCCAAGAACGTTTCAGGGGAATCATGTCATTATGTCATTATGACCCAACATTTGAACCGGACCGACTCTACTCCAGCCGCAGTTTGAGATGACACGAATCATGTTAAGTAGGCACTGCTCAGTTTTTGGTGATGTTGAGATATAGAAGACTCAAGATCACTCAGTTGGTTCAAGGAGAGAATCTACCGGAAATTCTAGGTTTACTGGGCCAGACAGAGGGTTATCGTTTACTCGTTGAAACATCTCTTGAACATCCTTAAGCCAATTCTGGGATCAACAGCAAGAATCAAACAAAACGCATGTTCAAACCTTCGCATGGAGTTTCATGGAACCGCTTTCTTGCTTGCTTGCTAGCTATTGTCAAGGGAGATGTGCAGGAAATCTTTCAAAAATCAAGGGAACAATCATTCGTTTCGCTTAAGATGTCTACCATCATTCCAATGATGTTGAGCGGTGGAAGTCCATTTTGGGACCCCTTGCCATCCAAGAGAACACGGTCACGTTACTTTACTGGGGGAAAGAACAACTCAAGGTGGGGACCCTAGATTTATAAGTTGCTTTATAAACCACTGTAAACCCATAAAGCTTTAGATGTATCCATCTCAAAGCCATTGAAGTTAAGCCGGAAAAAAAAAACAACTGGCCTAAGATTGTGGGACACCTCTCTGAAGGAATTTGCTGTACACCATTTTTCGAGAAACACCTTGGCATCCGAATTCTCCAAGCTCGAGGATTCATCATCAATGATAGCACTGCAATGTGTACATATATATATGATTATTATGTATATATATAATATATAGGCATATATATAATATATATATATATATATTTACAAACAATTTTAATACTAATAATGTAGTTTAAAACAATAATCATCATCCAACTTAAACTGGTCTTTCATCTTGTTTCATGGATTTTCCCACGTTGCCCCGGGGTCCAAGGCTAGCAGCCCTGCTGGCGGCCCGTTTCCGCTGGCCACCTGAAGTCCTGCGCAACGCCTGGAGCCAACGCTATCGGCGCTGGCGGGAGAGCGTGGGGCCCTTGGGACCCAGGGGGCAGACCTTCGTGGCGGTGCCCAGGGTGTTTTCCTACTTGGAGCCTTGGAAAAAATGATGATTTTGGGGAGCTTGAACGATGTTTAAATGGCTTATAACCATGTTTTTTATCGGGATAAAGTTTGATAAGTTGGGCGAGATATGGCAAGATAATGATAATTAGTTCCCACCGATTTGGGTCATTCTATAGTATTTCCGTGCATCCCAAGTTTGATTCATACACAGACATTTTCACTTATGTTCAGTTATCTCGCATGATCTGACCAGCGAGAACAAAAACAACCACTCAAAACAGCGGCACACCTTCGCAATCGAGCATGTCAGTGGAAATTTCTCTATGTCAGAGCGTGCCAAAAAACACATGCATTGTGGATAAATCCAGGATTTTGAGGACTCTACCGGGATGGCCCTTTGGGCATGTTGCTGGTAAGGCTTTCCTCTGTGCCTTGGTTTGAGATTGTTAAGTGATGGAAACTGTAGACCTGGTAGAACCCTTGAGGTTTTTGTTCTGATACATGAAGTACTAATCACTTGCTCCATGGTGAACGGTGACATGGTGGCAGTTTGGCTCTCATTGGCTGAATAAGAAGATATAATGTAAAGATGACAAGGATTTGTTCCGATGACAAAGCAGATGAAAATGTGTCTTTATGCTGATGTTTGGCCCATAGAATCTGTTCAGCTATATATCCCTCTATCCATGCCATGGAGAGCAGGCGTGTCAGCGGTCAGGTGGCTGACAGTTTCGTCAGACTCCAGGTCTCCTTGCTGAGCGGAGTCCTTCGGGCAACGATTCCTGGGGCTTGCCGCACCTGACAGACGTCTTCTAGATCCAACAGACTCCATTCGACTTTGTGGGCTTCAAGATGGAGACAGCATTGCAGCTGTAACCCAGCAGCCAAAGATAGCTGCAAGTGGGAGTGCGTTTGCTTTGTGCTGTCTCTCGGAAGTGACAGAGTTGTGACGTGGGGCCATGCAGACTGTGGTGGTGACAGCTCCAGAGTCCAAGATCAGCTCCAGAATGTGCAGCAGATATGTGGCAGATGGAACTGTGGTGACTTGGGGCGATCAACACTTTGGCGGTGACAGCTGCAGAGTCCAAGATGTGCTCAGCTACCTCTAGGTGCCGGCAGACAAAAGAGACCATACCGGGTGGGGGGAAACCACCTGGCAGGTTGGGACCGGTTGGGAATCACCGCAAACTCCTACCTTTGCGGCCCTGACGTGCCCAAGTCTATCACTTATCAGATCTTATCAGTTTTGGAACTCCCAAATTCGTCATCGAACTCAGAGCCCATGTTCCGAGTTTTATTCTGGGATATCTCAAATACCATCGTGTTAGATCAAAAAATTGGATACCCCAAAAACAGTCTCGTGTATGACCAACATGACCAAGGTGACCAACATATGGGTCTTTAATTTTGAGACCCAGCTAACATGGGGGCTTCATTGCACGTCCCAAGCCTCATCCACACCCCATGCCATCTATATATATGTGTTATAGTGACAGCAGACCAAACGATTTGTTTGCATTTGCAGGAAGTTGATCTGTCCTCGACAACTGGTCCATGATGCCTATACTATACATACATATATACGTGCTATACAAAACAATTCAACACCAATGCTGGGTACATCTATCCAACAATTTTGAAGGTATTTGGTCTCTTATGATGCTGAGCTTATTTGCAAATGAGTTCCTATCTCGCCTTTATCATTTTTATCCATCTCAGCAGGATTGTAGCAACGAAATACATTTCAGATCATTTCAGCAAAGAATATCCCAAAATCCACCGATGAATCGTAACTGTCCAACTTTAAAAATTGGCATACCTCAGCCCATCTAAACTAAATATAGCATCATATATATATATAGCATTAAATTATATAACGTGTGCGCCAATATCCCGATCAAATAATCTATACCCGATTCGCCAGCATTTCAGCAGCTAAGGATGAACTTTTATCTGACCTCGACCTCCCAAAGTCCGGAGGGTCCTTCAGCTGCCGGCGCTTCTTCTCGCCCCTGGCGGCCCGCAACTTCACCCCCGTGGCGGGTCGTGGTCAGAAGCTGGTGCCGCTGAAGACGCGGGCGGAGGCTTAAAAAAAGAACGCTCAATATACAAGCTGGTGCCACTGGTGCCCCATAGCGTAGTTGGATGAAGTTGGTCTATACTTCCGATATATTCCGATCATTGTTGGGTTTATGGATGTTTATGATAGTTACTATGCTGGGGGCTACAACCCAATTTATAGTATGTAGTGGTGTACCCAAGTCGTCGCGATGTTGGGATGAGGCGGTTGCGACTCAAAATTTGGCTTTCAGAAGAATGCCGGTTTTCGAGAGTTGTCCTTGAAATCGGCCAACATTCGGCAAAAGAACAGCCATCATGGGGATTGATTTGGTATAGTTGTACATGCCCTGGAAAAAGCAAATCAGACAGTGGAAAACTACAATCTTTCACAGGAAGATCATTTGCAATTCCAGCCCAGACATGTTATACAGACTGGAGTTGACTGGAGTTGACTGGAGTTGACTGGAGGGTTTTTCCACTTCCATTTCTAGCACTGTTTCAACAGGAAGTCCCCCATGGTTTCAAGTGATCCCAACGGCAACCCCTGGCTCAAGACGCCCAGTGGTGGCGTTTCTTTCTCCGGAGTGGAGCTGATCCCTTCGGAGAAGCTGCATGAATGAAGCGTACCTTGGAGCACGCATGGGGGGGTTGGTCTGAAAATGGGGGAATACATGGGAAATATATATGGATAATGGGGGAATAGATGGGAATACATGGAATATATATATATATATATATATATAAATTTATGTATATATATATATATGTATATATATATATGGGTCTTTTAATGTTCAGGGAGAAAACGATCGTGAACCAACTGTTTTTGGGCACCCTACCCACCCAAAAACCCTGACACAAAGATTGGTGGTCCCCAAAATAATCAGCCGGTCAGCCGGTTTGTCCTGTCACAAAATACCATTTCATGTGTGGTTAACAAAACCATATGATAGCGGTACCATGATATATGATGATATATGGGTGTGTCTGAAAATGAGGTATGACCCCAAATGGCCACTTGATAAGGAAAATGATGATAAGATAAACCATGAGATTTTAAGTGGTAGCCTATTTTCAGACAAACCCTATATACTTTATTTATAGTGTTTGTTTGCAAGGTACCCCCAACAACCTGACCCCAAACCATCGAGTTCTTGTTGAAATGCTTCGTCAAATCTCCATTTGTTGATGGTTGAATCTCTATTTTTGAATTGTTAAATCCCCCGTTTTTGATTGTCAATACTTAATACCAATTTGAACTGTTAAATCCCCATGTTTGATGGTTAAATCAAGTTAAATCTTCACTTCTGATGGTTAAATCCTCATTCTTGATGGTTACATTCCCATTTCCAATTCTTAAAGATTGTTAAAAATCAGGGGTTGGTAACTGTCCCATTTTGGGAATATTGGACATCACCTTATAGTAGCCATTATAGACCATATACCTAATGGTTGGGTGATGTTCAATGGGGACATTTAATGACCCATGAAAATTGTGAAATCCTTAGATTTGATGGTGAATTTCCCCCTTTTTCATCAGCGTCCAGGCCTTGCTTTGGCCTTGGCCTTTGCCCTCGGAGATGCGCGCTCGACGCGCAGCTTACGGACGGCCATGGCCCGACAAGCCATGACTAGCCGGGAGTCACAGGGGAGATCGAGGAGGGGCTAAGTGGCATGGATACACAACAAGAAATGGAATAGGGGATGTAGCAGATGATATAGCTATAATTAGCTGCTTTTTTTGATGGGAGGCTTGATGGGATTTTATGGGGATATAATTGGATGAACAAACCAAACAATCTGGTATGGATTTGTCTGAAAATGATCAGGGGATATCAGGGGCAGTTTTTCAGGCGGTATCGAAAAGTGGATGGTTTCCGCAAAGATGCTGGTGACCGGATTTTTTCTTGAGTTCAGAAGTGAAAGATCCTTAGAGATTTTGGCAACAAACGTGAAGATTTCGGGAATGGTGTGATTACATGGGTGTCTCACATCTGACCCCTGCACCACTCAGTTTCCACCACAAGTTCCAGCTGTGAAGGTAGTGACTTGGAGGGGATCAACAAGGCTTTCGATGAGCTGGACAAGAACTTTGATGACAGCTTGTCTGAGGATGAGATGACCAGTTGCCCTCCTGCAGTATGAGCAGGGTGGGGGTCACGTGGGGGTGGTCTCAGACTCAGACTCGTGTGGTTGCAAATTTGCTCGCATGTCAGTTTTTTGTTGGTTCTAATCGTTTTTTTGTCCAATTTGTTGATATTTCGCTGATGTGCCCCACATTACATCCCCAAAAATTAGAGAACACATGTCGTTCCTGTCCTTTCCTTGTTTTTTATTAAAGGTATCTGTCAATTCCCAACATCTGTTGGTGTTCCACCAGGTTCCGCCCACTTCCGCGCCCTGGACCGGGACCACGATGGCCTCGTCTCCCGCAGCGAGTTCGCCCGCGGCGCCGGCACCGGCCGCAGCGGCCTGCGGGTGGCGGCGGAGCGCGTGACGCAGATGGCGGAGAGCGAAGCGACGGAGGCGGGAGATGGAAATTGATGGTGGAACTTTTCTTAAAATCCAGGGACCCCAAGTTATCATCCAAGTTCCTGATCATTTGATCCTAAAAACGTTTATTAGGCTATTAGGCCATCCCAGAGATATCCCAGCTGCGCCAGCCCTACCAGGAGTTGCTGACGCTGCACAGCGACGCCAGCGACGCCAGCGTCGTCCGTGCATCGCCCACCGCAGCCCCAACGACTGCGGTGCTGGTGAAGTCGGAATTCGAGTGCTTCACCGGTCCAGGCACAGTGGGTTCAACGGTTGACCAGAATGAGTAAGAAGTAAGCGGTGAACCCCCCTCATTATTATAGAGGATATACAAGGAATCCTGACTTCTTAAGAGGTGGTACTTTGGTTCAGTAGTAATGCTGGATGGACGCGGTCGCACTGGGCTTGCCCTTGGATATGGACTATGAACTGATGAAATTACGTTGGCAAAGCTGCAGCAACATGAACTGTTTGAATCCAATGTGCAGCATATTGGTAGTGTATATAGGGCAACATTGGAAGGTGGATCGAACACTGATGATGTAACTGATTTGCGACCTGAACTGAATGGATAGAAGTGAGAAACCCCAAGAAACCTCCTTTTGTTGATAATGATATAGGAGTCAATGAAGTCAATGGGTTTGACACGGTTTGACACGGTTTGACTATACATATATATATATATTATATTATATATATATAGTCCACTACCAATTTCAGGATCTAAAAGCAGGATGCCAACGTGTCGTTGATCCACTGCTCCGCCTTCAGAGGTCGTGCTTGCAAGGCATGCAAGGACTTAGAGGCGGTGCGAAATGGGGTCGTACTTGGTTGATGTGGCTCGGAATACATGGAAAACCCATGGAAAACCCATGGAAAACCCATGAAATACAGTAATGATGCTTTAATGCTTGATTTATCTCATAGCCATAGATGGGAATATTATCTGACATTATGTGACTATCTTTTCATGGTCTTTGGAAAATATCATGAGTAAGCAGTGCATTCTCTGAGTATTGCCTCAATGATCCTGATGATGTTCTGCGTGTCAGAATGTGTCAGAGACCTGTGACGTTCCTGTGGTTTTCCTCAGAAAATTTGAGACATCATCAGATATCCATAGATATCCATAGATATCCACAAATATCCATTTCTTTCTCCCAGTGTTTAAAGCTGCAGGACAGGACGGATCATGACCAGTGCTTGGAATGCAACTGGGTATGCAAGCCTACCACCAATACACATCACCAGCTCCAAGCCCCCCTGAAAATGTGAAGAGTTGAAAGCATGTTTAGGGGAACTCATCATAGATCCCCATGTTTGCTGATTTATACTGATTTAAATGGACTGTTTTCGACCCCTGGGATGATCCTCAATGCGTTCTAATCAGCATTTTTCATGGCTTGTGTTCGAGGTAACGAGGGCTACAAGCTGGAGAAGCAGAAATGCGCTCCCTATATGTGCGATTTGGAGGGAATCGATGGTTGCAAGCACTGCCGAGCCACTCATGTGTGGATGCCCAGATTGTGACAAACTGAATATGATGGAAGGTATGATGAAAATGGGTTTTGCTTTTTTTTGAGCAAAAGATATCAAAAGATGTAAGTATGAGGCAGAAGTGTGTGATCAACTTCGTTTTCAACTTGTTCATTGCTGGCTGTTGGCATTGTGGTGAGCAATGTTGTTCCAGTGGGCCAGACTACCTAACTTGTATGGCTGGCGACTTGAACATGTTTCGAATGTATATGTAATACATCATCAGATCACACTGTCCATCCTCTTCCCGCATTGATACTAATTGACACATATTTATTGGCATGGGTTGAGCCGTCAGAACCGGTGGTTGTTGGCATTTTTCTCAACAAATGACTGGCGTGACCCAGAAAAATGTCCCAGCAATTTGCTGTCCTGGCAGGAAAGAACAGCAGATAGGCAATGCGGAGAGTGCAACTCGGCACCGATTCACAGTCAGATTTGGATAGACAAAGTTGCCGTGGATGGTTGTCATACACTTTACATCCAGTTCCAGGGGTCAATGGGGTTTTCGGTTCCCCTGTTTACCCCGAATCCCGAGTGAATGGTGATTCTATCCCCCAGTGGTTGCTGGTTGCAGTGTTGTAACAATACCCCGAGAAGTTTTGTTCTACCCATATCCCCAGATGGTTGGTTATATCCAGATTTTATCTCTGCAGAAAATACACCCATGTTGGTCCATTTTGTTAGTTGTATTCCCATTCTATTCCGAAAAAGTTGCAATGATCTATACTCTAGTCATTATATACATATATTACTTATATATAAGTTATACGTTATACCGTTCCATCATGTTCCATCTCCCCTTTCTGATGAAGCCATAGGCCGGTCCAACTCCAGGTGACAAGGGCTATCTCCTCACCGAGTTCTTCAAGTGTCGTTCCTTTCGCTGCGACGCGAAGACGGCGGGTTGCACCAGCTGTCGACCACAGAAGGAACTGACCAAGGTGCCATGGCAGGATGGTGACGTGGAAGACATCCAATGGCATCCATGGCAACTTGACCACATGGCACAGGCAAGTTGCTGTTTAGGCTAGAACGATATCCCCACGGAGGAATATACCTCAATTTGCAGCTCAAGGTCATATACAGAGGTATAAAGATGTATCTAGGAAATTCAGGGTTGCATATCGAGGTTGATCAAACCCAGGATTTCCTCTAAGTTTCCCATCAAACCAATTCGCCGCTGACATATTCCAAAGAGTTGCGCATCACCCAGCAAAATCACCGTACAATTATATCATGGCAATCGGCAGTTCAATTTGAAATGTTTTTTTGAGCAACATTGAGCAGATTAAACATTGTATCCAACCATCCCCACAAAAATGGTGGTCATCCAAGATGGATTCATGATAAGAATATCCAGCAACTACGATCTGCGGTGCTTTGGAATCCAGCCAGGACCAGCAGTGCGTCACCTGCAAGGCTGGCTTCAAACATCTGGCAGATCAGACCTGTCGCAAATTCATTTGTCACTTGGACGTCCCGCAGGGGAAAGGACTGAGCCACGGAATGCCGCGGTGTAAGAAACCAATGTGGAGATATCTGAGAATCTGAGATAAATCCATCCAAAAACCCACCTGTGGCCGATGTATGTTCTATTCGGAAGGGAAAGAAATGAGGTTGCCACTGCTAGTGTTGGGAGCAGCCCATATTTATCTTCTGCTAGTTTTTGAATGTGTTTTGTTGTGATTGCTGAACGCCTGTCGCTCTAGCTCTAGCGAAGACGCGCACAGTTGGTACATCCACTTCCTGAAAGGCTATCCTCTTAAAATGCAGGCTCCGGTGATTCAAGATTACCTTACATGTGAACAAGTGAAACAAGGAACATAGACATAGAAACTAACAAGACACAGATTGTGGAGAAATCAATGGTTTGTCATTTGAGGTGATGTGTCCGAGATTGAAAACTGCCAGAGCTGTCGGGATGCCAGCAGGCTCACAGATGATCATCAGTGCCATTGTGGCATTAAGGAGCGTTGTCTCTGGCTAGGTCTCAGGTGTTAGACTGTTAGACTCCCTGATTTTGACTTAACATCAGGCAAGATGATCTGAGCCACCTGTGTTTCTGGTTCAGGATGTCATGAACTTTGTTCCCTTTGACAGAAGCTCTGCAGGTGTCATCCTTGAAGGTAGCTGGTTGGGCACCCGATGATGACTTAAGACCCTCTACAGCTCGGCTCTCATAGGATATTGTTAACCGCTTGCCAACCTTTTACATCCCTACTCAATAGCAAACCTCCATTTTCTTGGTAGAAAATGCCCAACAGGCCAACAGGATAATTTTTGAGTGTCCAACATGACGAATTCCAAGTGTCATTGCAGTCCGCATGAGGTGTGAGACTTGCAAGCCTGGGTTCAAGCTGACTGAGAACTTATGTCGCTTGGCGAAGTTCAGGATGGAAAGGCCCACTTGCATGAAACTGGCTGTAAAAGAGGTGGTGTGATTTAGGGATTCAAATAAATGGGGCCACACATGTGCTTGGTGGTTTCAGATATCCAGGATTTCCTCAGGGTGTTCCTCACTCCCCCTCTAAGGCGAGCCTTTTGCTTGCAGCACCGGGCCTTTGGATGCCTGCAAGAGCTGTGAAAAGCTTGAGAATCGCATTAAGGACGTGGGATTGGAACAGCTCAGCATGAGATACCGTAGTTCTATAGGTTGGAGGACATATGTTTTCGTTTGACATGTCATGTCAGCTCTTCTGTGGAGTGAAGTGTTGGTTATTTACACATATTTACGCTGCTTTTTGTAGATAATAATGGCTGCAGGAGAATGAGTGCTCAGAGTGCAATCCGGGCTTCAAGTTGCTGAATGGCACTTGTCAGCCCTACTCCTGAAACTTGGACTGCAGAAAAGCACATCATTCACACTGTAGGTCCGTTGTCCACTACATTCCACTTGTGTACAACGTTAATCGGTGGGGTGGACAATGGGGAGCACCACGTGCATTTGTTTGAACATACATAGGATACCCCAAATCTTTTCCCGCATTTTAACGGCCAGAAAATAGGGTATCTTCCCCACTGTTCGACCAACTATGACAAACTCATACTAAACTTAGTTGTGCATCGTGAAAAATAGTCATGTCCATTCATGTTCCTTGGTTTGGATGTTTGTAGTGATCCAAAAACAAGCTAGAACAGGTCATATAAATTCATCGCTATATTTGAGTAGAGAAATTCATACTTTGGTACCTACTCTTGTATACAGTCCATAAAAAAAATCCAGGTCTGGAGGCTTTCAGAGTTCACTTTCATCCATTCTCTAGGCAGTCCTGGACTGGGCAGTGAATGTTTGAAGTGCCAACTCTTGGAGAAGCGCACGGCGGAGCAGCAATGCCTCTCCTGCAATCGGGGTTTCAAGCTAAACCAGGCCCGGGTCATCCCGGGTCATCCCGGGTCGATGGGGATGATGGATGACGGACTAAGTCATGCCTCAACATGCCTCAACTATGTGTATATATTAACATATACAAACAGTAATATGATCACAGAATTATAGTTGATCATGAAAGATGAGAAGCTTCAGATTCTCCGCAAGAAAAAGCAAGGAAACTGTTTGACCTGATTGTCCTTTTTGGATGACTTTGATGCGGCCCTGGACCTCCAAATTTTGTTAGGACTCAAAGTGCGAACCCTACG
>Ga0126342_10017336_pt1 | contig 12464 bp, 6 predicted proteins | sample Cyp1metagenome_FD_92528 | JGI IMG/M metagenome (GOLD analysis project Ga0126342, IMG submission 92528) | Coral microbial communities from Lord Howe Island, Old Settlement Bay, Australia - Cyphastrea 1 metagenome | ecosystem: Host-associated > Invertebrates > Cnidaria > Coral ... | reverse complement strand
TCACATTAGCATCCTGTAGGTTGCCAGCCTACACCTCCGACAATCTACCAAATGCAGCCCCCACAAGCGTGGGAATAGCAATAATTTGCACATTAGCATCCTGTAGGTTGCCAGCCTACACCTCCGACAATCTACCAAATACAGCCCCCACAAGCGTGGGAATACCAATAATTCCACATTAGCATCCTGTAGGTTGCCAGCCTACACCTCCGACAATCTACCAAATACAGCCCCCACAAGCGTGGGACTAGCAAAATTTCACATTAGCATCCTGTAGGTTGCCAGCCTACAGCCCGAACAATCTGCGGAATACTCAGGCGCGCTGCACGAATGGCTCCGGCGCAGGAGATTGGATAGTTTGGGCAAGGAATTCATGGGAATCCCAGGGAATCACATGCATGAAGGTAGATCATTCTAGGAATAGCTCCTTTGAGTAGCTCAAACTTCCTTACACAAAAATTGGTTTCTGATGGCAAGAACGTGGATTTACTCCATATATTTTTTCCCTAAAATCAGCTCAGATTCCAAAAGATGACATGGTTTCCGTTTCCATTCGTTCCTGCTAAATTCTTGACCAAAGAAAACAAAAGAAACTCAATCAGAGCTTTAACAAAAACAGCACTATGACCTAGGAGTGGATAGATTGATTATAGATTGCATCAGATATTCCATTCCCATTCCCGCAACATGACATTCAAAACTATTTAAACACGATGTTTCCTCAATTTCCATTAAGTTGGTTTATAACCCCCATTAACATTCATTAATTAACTAGTTCGTTATATCTACCATAAACCATAGTTAACTATAACCCAATGGACACTTATATGGTAAAAAAATAGTTAACTATAACTATAACCAAAGTTAACATAAAGGAAACCATCCCATAGTTAACTATAGTTCGTTATATCGACCATATTTTTCTTGGGGGCTTTCCTTTGCCTTAAATGCCCAGGAGCAAGCTGCCGCGCGGCGGGCCTTGCGGCAGGCCCCCTTCGGGTTCGAAGGGATAATCGTGGTGAAGCGACTGGTGGGAAAATCCACCATGACTGGGGAATAACCCATTTGCTTAAGGTGTTTTTTTTTTTTAAATGTTGAAGCCCTTTTTTGCAAATCCAAGTGAACAGTGGCTGAAAATTGTGGGATAATAGTGGTTTAATAGTGGGATCACAGTGGGATAATAGTTGGATAATAGTAGGTTAACAGTGAGTTTATATCGGGATGATCTTGGGATATCGCATCATGATCCATAGTTGGTCATTGCCATGGTGGGATTTCGTGATGGTTTTTCGGCCCCGGGATGATCTGTCGAGGAATATATATACCCTCTGGTGAACTAACATTTTGCTATGGAAAGATCCACCATTCTATAGCTGGGAAAATCCACTATAAATAGCCATTTTCCATTGCTATGTTAGTTCACCAGAGGGTATATATATATAGTCATTACTGACAAGAACTTACATGGCAACTTGGGTGTTTTGGCCGGCAAAAACCATGGCTTTTCGATGTTGTCTAGCAGGAATTGGGTCAGATCAACGTGCGGTGAGAATCACCTACGCAGATGGGGTTGTCATGCACAGTTCAACATGATTCTCATCTTACCTAGGACCTGGTTTGGGTTCATCGTAAAGTCTCTCTGTTGATGGTTACATCCCACTATATACATAATATTATATACAATCAAGAACGGTGGATTATTTGTATTATCTTGATATTATTGATGATATAGTATATCAATGGGATCTTATATTATTGATGCTATATATATATGATATCTTTGTATCATTTTTACATTATAGATCTATATCTTGTTGAATGATATGGTTGCCATCCCATTGTGGAGAACCCCGTAAAGGTCGATCGAATGGACATGTGGAGAAAATAAGGCAATTTTGACGGAATACCTATGAGTTTTAATGACATAACAATGAGTTTTAGTGGAATATTCATGAATTTTAATGGAACAATCATGATTTTTTAATGGACTATTAATTATTCTTGATGGAACATTAATGATTCTTAATTTAATATGAACGATTTTAAATGGACTATTAATAAATCTTAATGGAATATGAATGATTTTTAATCAACTATTAATGAGTTTTAATGGCCAGTCAATGAAATTTAATGGAATATTAATACTCTTTCATGGCATTATTAATAATTCTTAATGGACTATTTATGATTACAGTATTACATCATGGAACATTCATGATGTATCTGGGTAAGTTCTCACTGGAATGGTTTGGGAATTGGAATCCGGGTAACAAAAAACCCATAGGATGGTGCCCTCGAGTTATGTTTGTTGGTTTATAACCCATCTAACTAGTTCAATATATCCATCATAGATCCTAGTTCTTGTAGTTATAAACCAAGGGGATGGGATGTTCCCATCCCAATTCCGCCCTTGCGGCTAGGCTCAAGTCGAGTCTCTGGCCGCGTGGGGCTTTGCTTCCGAGAAGGAGACGGGGCCCGGGGTGGTGGTGAAACGCTGCTGATGCCAGGAATCAATGGATGGATTTACACGGAAAATCACGGTTTTGTGGAATGGATTTATGGGAATTTCGCCAGCAATCAATGGATTTTTGGAAATTTCATCAACCATCAATGGATGGACTTCCGGAAGGTTTCTGCAGGAATTCCCATGGGTTTCTAGCACCCAAATGCAGGGGTTTCCCAGCTCATGGGAGACTGAGAGCTTTCCATCGAAGGTGATGGGTGGTCCACCAAGCCCAAGGATGTCTTGGCTGACTGGGAAATCCTTCATAAATGGAGGTTTCAATGGAGATATCATCTATAAATGGTAGATTTTCCATTGCCACCTTTGACCGAAGGATATCCCAAAAACAACTTGAACAAACCCTTCGATCACGATGAGACTTCGCAGCTCCCAAGCAGACTTTCTACTGCTGGGGGGTGGGAAATGGACGAAAGCTGGACGTGTTTTGATTTTCATGACAGATGGAACAAGTCATTTAGACCATCTGATTGGTGGTTCGGAACATTTTTTATTTTTCATTCTTTTTCCTTATTTTTCCATATATTGGGAATAATAACCCCAACTGACTATATAATGATTTTTCAGAGGGGTAGGTCAAACACCAACCAGCCATAACTTTTTGAGGTTTGGGTCAAAATGCACCGTTGACCATCCACTGCCGAGGGAATTTCTGTGACCATAATTTCTTTTGATGTTTTCAGGTTTGGTACTACAATCCCGATTTTCTCACAGGTATGGATTGATAGTTGCAGTATCAATGTGGTTTACCTTAGTTTATTTTATAGGTTTCTCACAATGTTTTCATAATTGATAGGAACGTTGAAACCGACCCCCCCTAGTTGCTGATAAAAACCAGCAGGTTTGTCAAAGATTTGCCCTATATCAATCCATGGAAATCGAGAGGTTTCCGCATCATATTCTCATGATTGACCTATCAACTAGATAGCAGCCCCCCAAAAGGACAGAATTTGGTGATAATTTGAATGGGGATTATAGTAATTTCTTATAAGATGATGATCCAAGTAACATAACATGTTATCATCGTAGTGCAACTTAGCTAATTAATCGTTCCCCTATTTTGTTCCATCAATATTTAACACCATGATCTTTTTTGTATCATCAGCAATAGATACCTTCTGGTAATTTAACATAGCTATTGAACATGGCCATTGAGTTCGTTGATTTATCCATGAAAAGGTGGTGATTTTCCATAGTTATGTTACTTTACCAGAGGCTATACCAACATTAATCATCATTCATCAGCATTATTAACCATTGTTAACCATCATTCACCATTATTGACCATAACCATAGCCAATAGTTTTTTTTTTTTTTTTCATCACCAATAGATAATGATTACCCGCTGGTAATTTAAACATAGCTATGGAAAATCATCATTTTCAATGGGAAAATCCACTATAAATGGCCATTTTCAATAGCTATGTTAAATTACCAGAGGGTATCATCAAGCCACCAACTCATGGGCTTTCTATGGCCCTCTATGGCGTGCCAGTCCCGAAGTTCGTCGTGAGGAGCTGGCCGCGGCGCCGTGTCTCTTGCGTCTGCATGGGGATCCAATGCTCACGGGATGCCTGGTGGGACAGCCCAGGGTGATGGTGGCTTAGTAAGCAGTGGGATGATCCTCCAACCATTGATGGGTGTTTTTTTAAGGGGATTCTTGGTTTACCCTCTGGTGAACTAACATAGCAATGGAAAATCACCATTTTTCATGGGAAAATCCACTATAAATGGCCATTTTCCATTGCTATGTTAGTTTACCAGAGGGTATGACTTTATGACTTTTTTGTTTGGGATAGATCTGGACCATTGCGGGGCGACCACGTGGGTTCCCAAGCTATGTTCAGCTGGGGATCGGAGTGGTCCCTGCTATGGCTTTGTCTGAAAACCTAGGAGAAACCGTTCAGAATTCAATGCCAATTCTATGGGATGTTTTTATGGGAATATTCATGACATATATCATTATTGGCTCATCCTTTTCCCCATAGATGGGTTTGTTTGGGGTATAGCCCACCTAATTTTTTGAGACCTGTTGAAATGCTGCCAGCACTGAGGCTTATGTGGTCTCGGGGGGTTCCCGTGTACTGGGGAGTGCCAGCGACATCTACTTGAAGGCTGGGAAACTGGAGCCCTAAGGTCCACAAGGGCCCCCAAGATAGCTAAGGTAGATTCACTCCAATAACTATGGTTTATGGATGTTTATGGATGTTTATGGTAGATTTACATAGATTTACTGTATCTGTACGTAGTGAGGTTTATAAACTCACTTACTGGGGGGGCCCCACCTTACATGGTTCTGAGCGGATTGCAGCAGTTTTGAAGGTAGACATAGCCTTTGATGTCTTCAGCATTCTTAGCCCCGGAGAGGTTCTTGGTAAAATCTCCATGCGTTCTTTACATCCCCGTTTTTCGCAACACTGGGTACCGCTGTCATGTGAAATCCCACCGAAAAATGGCTGAATTTACGGTCTTTGTTGGTGGAATTCGTTCTTCAGATAGCCTCTGGTAGTCAAACATGGCTTGCTGCCATAGTTCGATGTTTTTCCAATTTACTAAACTGCTAAATTAGTTCCATGCTTCTCCAGTTCATCACGTTTCCACCAGCCCAATGCTTCTCCAGGAATTTTCTGTCCTTGGGCTTAAGGAAAAATCGAGACCGGAACCCCCCTATATTTGGAGGTTTAAAAAAAAAACCATGGTTTCCTGCAGAAAAAAATCCCATATATGCATCCATTGATTCTTGGTGAATTCCTCATCAGTTGCAGTTTATTTTAGTGAGGTTTCATAATATTCACTATTATAAACAGTGGATATTCCAACAGTGGAACTGAACCATTGATAATGAGGTTATTTTAGTGAGGTTCATAATCCAACACTGGAACTATGAACCTTAATATCCATTCATAATATTCACATAATGATGATATTCAGTGTTGCTTAATCCCATTATCTGTGAATATTATTAATGGTTTTATGGAATGGGATTAAGCAAGTAAATCCCATTGATTTATATGAACCATATCAATGAACCATTGATTTATTGGAAAATCCCATCAATCCTTCCATAAAAACCCATGGCTTTCAGCGATTTTTGCCTGCTGGCCTGCTGGCCTCACCTGGTGGCCTCAGGGCCTGGGTATTCGGCCGCAGCATTGTCAGATCTCGGCGACTTGGCTACCAAGCTGCGCTGGATGGTTTATTGATCAATGATGATGGTTTATAGTGGTTAATAGTGATGGTTAATAGTGGTTTTCATAGGCTATAAACCAACAACTATATGGGAATATGATGGTGATCTGATGATATATCTGGGTAAATTTCATCACGACCTCACTGTTCGACCAAACCCTGGAAATCATAGTTAGATTGCGGGGAATCATCCCAAAATGGGCCCAACTATTCAGGTTAGTGAAATATTTTAATTGACCCAGGATGATTTGGTGGTAGCCCTATGAAAATATGAAAACCCCCCCTGAAATATATAACTTATGGTATAAATTTTATGAATTACTGTAGCAACTTTTTTTCAAACATAGAACCATAGTTCATCATAGTTCTGGGTAAATTATAACGACCTCGACCTCACCATGGTTAGGATTGGGATCATTGGGATCATTATCCCAATAGAGTGCCTTATTTCAGGTCAGTGACATATGGGTATAAGTCAGATTTGGGTAGCTTAACAATGAGATGATTACCCTCCGGTAAATTAACATAGACCCTGGCAGTCGTCGGGCTTGGAGATTGGTTTCCACTAAAGATTGGTGATTTTCAGAGTCTATGTTAATTTAGCAGAGGGTGATACGAAACAAGTGCTAGAATCTGTGGTCCCTTCTGGGGCTTTAATTTTGACTCATCCCCATATTATACTTGACCCAGATATGTTGTAATCCATTCGTGGGAAAAGCCACTTGGAAGTTTTTTTTTTTTCCTAGATGGCATTTTAAATGGCCGTTTGACGCGATGAAAACATGGGAATTAAGGCGATGTTAATGTGGTAAAGCCAATGATAATCATAATTACAGCTAAATTACAACCATATGTGTCCAATGAATATTACCAAAAGTGTTTTTTTTAATCATAGTTAATATTATGGTAAACTTTCACAGGGTTCCGGCGTAAATTGGATACATAACCAAGAAACATGGTTGACATGGTGATTAAAGCAGAAACCATGGTTTATCATGTGGTAAAGACCAATTATACAAACCATCCCTGATGAACTTACCAGAAACACCTTCTCAGCGCCAAGAAAAAACACCTCCTTTTGGGTTGAAGGCAGAAACCGATTGACTGGGGATGGTTCAAACCTTATGAAATTACCATATGACTGGGGAAAAATCATTAACCAGCTACTTAGGGATCTTTAGAGGAACATCCGGATGCCATGGTGCCATGACTCAGTTGGCCATTTCCGTTCAGCTTGTTGGGTTCTGCATGCCAAGATTATTTGGAGAATTAAGACCATCCTTCTATGGGCTCCAGTCCCATCTCCGTTGATCTACTCCCACATTTTGATTTCGATCATCTCTACGCCCATGGGTGAATTTCGCTCTTGGTTACCTTCTACCTCCCTTCCACCTCTCAAAAAATCATCGCAATCCAGATGCATCGAGTTTTTCGTCCGCCCATTTTTTCCAAGTGTTTTTTCTTTTCAGTGATTTTCCAACCATTTCCAGATTTTCCAACCATTTCCACCATCTTCTGCGTCCAAACATCCCCTCAGCGGAAAGGAACACAGCGGCGGTCTGTGGTTGACTAACCTTTGCTCACAGAGGTGCCTTTGGGCGATGGGGAGTCAACATGGCCGGAGAGTGGTTCCCCACTATGGCTGGGTGTGTCTAAAAATAGGGGTACCCCAAAATGAATGGTTTACGGATGGAAAATCATATTAAATATGGTTTATTTTCTATGGATGAAACCCATTATTTCCGAAAATTTGGGGTTTTCCTATTTTCTATGGATGAATTTGGAAGTTTCCTAACATGGCATCACCATTTTAGGGAAAGCCCCAGAGGTTTAGTTCGCTTGGAAACTCATCTAGAAATTGGGGATTTTCCCACTGCCATGTTTGAGATATCGTAACGAACATAGGGGGTGTGTCCGGAGATTGGGATAAGATGGCCATGTGAAGGGCAAACTTTCCATGACTTGTAGTTTCTGAGAAGCCATGGGAGATTGGGATTATATATATATACACCCTCTGGTTATGACTAACAGTTTGCCATGGAAAATGGCACATATAGAAATAGATGGTGTACCTATTAAACATGTTGATCTTCCATGGCTATGTTTAATAACCAAATGGTATATATATATATATATATATTATTTCAACTCATGGTATGAGTCAAAATTGGGGTACGCAAAAATGGATGGCCAAGACTGAAACATTGCACCAAAATCTGCAGTCCCCTGGTTCTTGGATTTTGACCCCTACCCAAATACATGGGTCATTAAATGTCCCCATTGAACATCACCCAACCATTAGGTATATGGTCTATAATGGCTACTATAAGGTGATGTCCAATATACCCAAAATGGGACAGTTACCAACCCCTGCCAAATCATATTTGGGTTTGATATGGTTTGATTGGGTTTGGGTCATAGAAACAACCACCTCAAACATATGGGGTTTTCCAATCCATGGGGATACATAGCTGGATGGTTTATTTCATGGACAATCCATCTGTAAAAATGGATGATAACTAGGGGTACCCCCATGACTTAGGAAACTTCTGGATTTAACAAAGAGAGATTCTGTGGGTCCCAAACATGACACGATGGTCTTAGATGAGGATGTATCACCAACATGTTATATGGTGAGGTTGCTATATCTATATGATCTACATGGAGGTTTCCTAAAATCGGGGTACCCCTAGTCATCATCCATTTGAATAGGATTTTCCGTTATAAACCATCCATTTTGGGGGGTTCCCCATTTATGGAAACCCCCATACATTAATATGCAATAATATGTGTATATATATATATTTATAATAGACATAGTTTAGTTTCATAATATTCCATATATTACCAAATTCCCATAGTTTAGTTTCATATATATTCTATTCCATATATATTAGTTTTGGTTTAGAATTCTATAGTTAGATGGGGTAACACATGCCAACTATTACCTTCCTGGTGGTCCTTATGGCCATGGCTTGCTGGAAGATAAAAATCGCGAGTTCGGGGTTCGGGGATTCTCGTTGTGGCCATGGCCATGACAGATGGGAAGTCTAGCTCCAAATGTCAAATAATAGTTTAAATTGGTATCTCACAACAGTTCCATGATTTTTTTCCATGATATTCCCATGATATTCCCATGACGTCTCAAATTCCTGATTGGGTTGATCTCCATGTTTTTCTGCGATTCCCAGTGAAAAAAAAGCCATGGAACTCCGGTCGTTGGTAGCTCCGGCACCCAGTCATCCCCGGCGTAGCGGTGGAGGCATCGACTCTTTGTGAACGGCAGATCCATGGATGGCACCACCACGGAGCGGGGAAGGGCCGAGTGGGAGCAACGGTTGAGCAACAAAGGTAAGAGATGGATTTAGACTCATGGTATGACATGGTCAAAGAAGTAGAACTTCTATCATCTTATATCTTATATATTCTTATATCACTAGAAAGATAGATCCGTTGTCTTCTTTAGATCCGAAAATATGGGTTCATTTTTGTGCCAAATCGCCAAAAGAGAAGAGGTTCGAATCTGATGCCCCCAGGGGCACAAGGTCAAAATACGATCCACCGAAAACCTGTTGAAACGTGCTTGGTGCCAGTGTGCGTGGTTTTACCATCTCTGCTGGGTGTTTTTTTCTGTGGCAGGCCGTATGCTGTGCACCGTTGTATTCGTCACGTGTGGTGTTGCGCGATGTGCTGTTAGCTGGTACTCAGTCCGTGCGCCTCCCTATTCCCCCGTCCGAGGGAGGAATGAAACCGCGTTGACATCCACAAAGTTGCCGAATAGGAGCCACTTTGTGACATGCCGTATCCTTCTTTTTTTGTGTGAGCATATGTGAACATGCGTGAAAAACTTTTTTATTCAAAACCAAAAAAACGGAGAGTTGTTTGGTCCGCCGCAACTTTCCGCAGCTGAGAGAACCTCCACATACTCAGAATGCGTCTCTCCATCTATCATCCCCAGATATTCCCAGATGCAAAGATGCAACACCTTCTTCAGACAACTTTCATCACAAAAGCCCGAGAAAATACAAGTCATTCCAAATTTCATCCCAAATTTTATCCCAAACCACCAAAAAGCATGGATGAAGCAGCTTCCCTCTGGTCACATAGCTGCTAGAGCTGTGGAACATCACCATTTATGATAGGGAAATCATCGAACTAAATGGAACTCAATGGAGGTTTCCAAAGTCATGGGGGTACCACCATTTTCCACATCCATTGATGGAATTTCCCATGAAATAAACCATCCAGCCATTGGGGTAACCCCATTTTCCGTAGCAAATCTGGTTCCACCCCACCGCTCTGGTGACAATGTCGCATGGCGCCGTTGCTCTTGGGGCGGAGGCCGGGTGCTCGGAGCCTTTTGTTGATTCGTTTCCAGGAATGTTTGGAACCTGATATCATATGACAGTATATGATAATATTATATAATATTATAAAAGACTATATATGCATAATCTGTAGATGTGGAATTATGATTAATTATGTATATACGTATATATATATATATATATATAAATAGATATGTACATACTGTAAATAGTTTTCCTCACATAAAAATTGGGACATGACATATCTTACACATATCTTTGTATTGAACTACGCCTGAAATGACGTGAACTTGAAGCTTTGAATCTTCGTGAACGTTGAGTACTCAGATGTAGCTGCCAAAAATGGGGATTCCACCACCTTTCAACCACCCTCCAGCAAACTATATAACCCACCGTTTGTAGATCATTTTCCTAAAAACCATTGGTTTTCCACATCTATGGCAACGTTACTCTGGGGTATGTAACCAATCTACAGTCAAAAGTTTGACTAGTTTTGGGATCTTCTAGCAAAATTTGAGATTTCAAACCTGCGACATGCGGTTTTGTGGTTGATTTTTACACACGGCCCTTGTTGCCCTTGGTTTGGGTGCGATGGCGAACTTCGGCGTGTATCCTCTAGTCATCGAACATGGTAATAGTCAATTTTCCGTTGATATCTATCTGTACATGACTTCACAACTAATGCAGAAAGTCCATGCCATGTTTTTTTGACATCACGGCAAATCCAGAGGTGGATACATATATATACATTTTTTTTCTACATCCAAGCAATGGTGATGGCTTTCACTTTCGATCTCTTTCGATCTCTGGCAGATGTAGCTGATATCAGTAGCATTTTGGGATTCAGGAGCCTGTCATCTGGGTGTTTCTCTCGATAACTCGACAGATGTTGGACATTTCGGTTGTATTCGCATTGTCTACAGAGTATGTTGCCAACATGTTTGTTGTCGACACAACATCGAGACAAACAATGTAGGATTATATTTGCAGTTGCATCCCGTCCGCCTTACCATTGGCCTTTCTATCGGTTCTCCTAATCCTTGCTTCTTGAATCTCCTGATTGAACCATTTAGGTGAATCTCCTACTTTTCACAGGTCGACCTCCTCAATTTTCATCTAAACTTGTGAAAAGAAAAAACCAACACCAAAGTCCTGCCAGGTTCCGTCCCATTTTGTTTTTTTTTCGTGTGTTTCAGGTCAGCTCGTCCTCCAGAGGATGGGATGGTGAAGGGGAACGAGCTGGATATGCAACAAACAGTGATGTAAACCCGTCAGATGTGGATATGTTACCAGAATCACAACACATATTCCATAGATTTCCATAGTATCTATAGAATTCCCTAGGGTATCTATAGATTTCCATAGTATCTATAGATTTCCACAAAAAAATATCCCATAGTATCTATTCCAGAGTATATCTATAGAATTCGACCAAGCAAACATATCATTCTGGATCCCAAACATCGGTACCGTAAAGCTAGGAGATGTCTAGCGGTACCATTTATTGGTTGGTTGGGATAAGAATAGTTAATAGTAGATTAATATTGGGATATTATACATATCATAATCATAATCAATGCTAGTTGGTAATAGTAGATTAATATTGGGATATTACATCATAATCCATAATAGTTGGTTGGTTCGTCATTGAATAGCCAGCCAGTTTATCATTGCACCATATTTGTGTCCAGTAGTCCACATCATAGACACTTGACTAAGAATACAAGGGTATGATTCATGCTTGGAATTGTTCGTACCAGGTCTATGATTGGAAGACATTGGAAGTACCCTCTGGTAAACGAACGTAACTATGGAAAATTACAATTTTTAATTGGTAAATCCACTTTTCAATAGCTATGTTAAATTACCAGAGGGTATCATAGATGTCCTTTTCCCACTTGTTGGTTGATGAAAGGGGCCCCTTTTCTTTACCATTTCGACGGAGAGATGTTTCCCTTTCTGATCATCCCGTTCGACGATAATCTGACCTGCGGCCATCGCAATTCCGTTTTTCTTGGGTACTTCCCCTCCTTGCTGATTCAAATGGCTGGCAGATTCACACTTGGCTGGTGAAGGAACCACATCCCCATGGTTTCGTTGCTGAAAACTGGTCTCCTTGGTTCTTCCGGATGATTCTCTCGCACGTGACATGTCGCTCGCCACGGCCGTCCGTCGAAAAGAATGGGCTCAAACGATGCGTCGCCGGTAACGATGGCATGGCCAACCCCCTCCTTGCCGGGGAAGCCCAGAGGGTAAAGCGGATCCACCATCCCCAAAAATTGACAATTTTTTATGGGTATAAATTAGGTGGTTTTTCTATCAGGTTATTGACCCCCTGTCTGGGCCAAAAAATGTCAGGAATTGCTTCCTGAAGACATGCTGCTGCCACACTAAAACTGCCATACTGCCACGCTAAACCTTTGCTA
>Ga0126342_10017335_pt1 | contig 12464 bp, 11 predicted proteins | sample Cyp1metagenome_FD_92528 | JGI IMG/M metagenome (GOLD analysis project Ga0126342, IMG submission 92528) | Coral microbial communities from Lord Howe Island, Old Settlement Bay, Australia - Cyphastrea 1 metagenome | ecosystem: Host-associated > Invertebrates > Cnidaria > Coral ... | reverse complement strand
GTTCTCTTTGTGCTTGCCTGGTACCTCCTTTTCACCCCTGTTCACGACCCCAGAAACATGGCTACGAGAATGTGACAAAATGGTCATGCACCGATGTACCCTGATAGTATATATATATACACATAATTACTCTCTGGTAATCCAACATGTCTGGAAAATCCCATTCATAGGATGTACATAGTATTCCCTGAAAGAAACATATATATATATGGGGTGTTTCACATTGCCTGAGTTTGTAGGCTGTCTGGAAATATTAACAAAGATCCCAAGGAACATGATGATAAGATGACTGAATCAGGGCTACTAGCGGCTACCCCATTTTCAGACAAATCCATATTCTTCTGTTTCTAGGTAAATCTAATGGAAATCCATGACAGGGAGAAGGGGATTCCCAAACATATCTCCGCCCTCAGGACCTTTACGATGATCTCTGTTCCTTGCAAACAATTCATCGCCGGAAGGGACGATGCGGCGATATTGCCAGATGGACACTGCACACTCCAAAGCATGACATGTGAAGTGGATCAAGTCACGTGTTTGGCTTTTGAACGCGTCTCATTTTTGGATGCACAGAGACTTGATTTCATCAAATTTCTTCACTTCGGTTTGTCCCATCTGTCACATCACCTTATTTATGCCCCTTAATTTATTGGGCTCTTAAAGTCCCAGTGAACTGTTTGTGAACATATGTGAACATCAGTTGCTTGAAAGTTAAATCATCCATAATCATCCATAATCATCCATAATCATCCATAATCATCCATAATCATCCACTGACTATACCATTTTGGTTGGTTAATGTTGATTTAAGGGCTTTCGACATGGCCATCTTTCGCAATTTCCAGGTGCTGACTCGATGGCCGTGGAGATTTGGAATGTGGACTATGCGGAGGCGCAATGACTTGTAGCTTAGACGCCCTGTATTCATCTGTATTCTATGTATATATATATATATATATATATATATATATTATACATGTATATATATATACTCTACATACATATACACATATTGTGTATAGTATTGTGTATAGTATTGTGTATAATACAAATATATGAACGGGTATCGATCGCACAAGCACATTTTGAAAGCATGACTGGGATATATGTATATATAGTATGATAATATGTTAATATGTGAAACAAATATTGTCTTTGCAAAGATACGAGACAAGAGACGAAGTAGGCCTTTTGGGGCTTAGGGGATGGCTACCATATGTATGTATCATATTTTCTAATGTTATGTAGTACATGGTATGATATTACATTCTATTTCTAAATATGTCATATTTGAATATTACATATATTTAAACATGACATATTTGAATATTATATATATATATATACAATATAATATATAATATATAATACATAACTAATATATATATATATAATATAGATGTATATAATAATATGTTTAATTTATTTGTATTTATAGTGTGTAACTTACGTTTCCCCTCCATTTTGGGACCCCAACGAGTCCGAAAAAGGCCGCCATCACGCGCGCCCGTGCCACGGCGGGACGGCGCAAGCTGCGGCACGTGGTGGCGGATCTACGTGCGTTGCCGGAAGAGGACCCGGGACCCCGGACCGTGGTGCGGCAACAGGGACCAGGCACCTAAATAAGCCCTTTACCAGTCTTTTGCTGTAAATGGGTTGAAGTTGGATACTCCCAATATCATCCAATATCCAATGGTTTATGGAGATATTTCCATTAATCAATTATAAATATCATTTTGGAGGCCATTTTAAGACAAAGCCAAATGGTTACAAGATGTTACAAGTGGTTATGAATGGGATTATCATTTCATTTTAATGGGGTTCGAACCGACTTATACAGTAACTGGTAAAGGGCAATAACTGTAAGGAAACCTCGACCATCGACCCTGCCATTTGAAGTTTGTTGGAAGATGACTTTTCCAGGGTGGAACTGTAAATTTGTGGGGTATAGGTTGATTCTGAAACCCAGCTAACTGTATATCTACCAGAAACCCACCAGTTAAGACCCTGTTATAACCCAAGTTCCTTGACTGCGGGGCACCACCTTATCGGTGTTTTTTTGTCTGAAAATGTGGGGGTAGCCCCCATTCCATCCACTGATTAATCATGAACATCGTTTTCCACATTCAAATGGGCCGTTTGGGGGGGACATCCCAGTTTAAAACAAAGCCCATAAACAATATGTGATATGTGGATCCTTCATGGGTTGCAGTGACCGTTCCATCATTTTGGGAGTATTCCCCATTTTCAGACAGGTCGTGGCTTGAACATAACAAACGAAGTTGAAAGACAGGGTGGTTTAAGCTTCAAACAAAAAGAAACTAAGCAACAAGACATATCCAAAATTTGGATATAGTCATATACTTGGTAGAACTGTCCTTTTTTGAATCACTGAGAAAGATCAAAGAATCACGATAGGTGTTTACGTAGTGGAATCTATATACATGGAAATTATAGGAATATATGAGTGAAACATGTACACATGTGTGAAAAGAAAACATCAAACATATTGATATTGATATGTTCATACACCTTGACCCTCAAAGTCCCAAACAAAATATGAGAAAACGTACCGACATGTTGGTGACTTTAGGATCTCTTTGTATCGTTTTGTCGATGCAAAAAAAACAACCATAGAGAGATGTCAACACTTGGCAAGTCCAAGTGTTGATGTTTTTTTCGATTCTATTTGTTCAGAGTACTATGGAAAAATCTATGAAATGAATACCGTTGATATATATATATATATATAACACCGAAATGAATAGACCCGGTACGAAAGCAGAGTTTCTAGGCGGGTATGAAAAATATTGAAAAATATTAGAGGAAGGGATTACTCTTCCACTGGGGATCTTAAACATTACTTCGTGGCCGGGAACACCATAACTCTCAATTACACCCCGATGGGAAGTGCCCTTTTTAAATGTGGACATACAGATCATACAGTAACCTGTAGAATCATTTTCTTCTCCAGTTAATGGACATAGCCAAATAGCCAAATAGGAGCTTGGATTTGGTTTAGACATTGGCGATTTTCAAATGTCAATCCGGGCTGGTCAACGGTGGTTCGAAAGCTGCCAGACCTTCCGAGAAAAGAGCTTCGATGTAGTCGTGGATAAAGGGACCATGGATGCCTTGTTCTGTGCAGGCGGGGGATGTTTGGGTTGTTTGGGTAGGAGAAACTCACCCATTGGCTCCTAGAGGAAATATAAGGTTAAATACAGCCAAAGTCCCTGTAGTGATCAATCGTCAAGAAATGAGGAGGCATATAACCAATGGGGTTGCCCAAGGTGTCAATGACCATGAAGCGATTTGCGCGTGTAGAAATACAATGGGTACCCAATGAAGTTACCACTTGGGATCACTTGGGACCTGGATCACGTGCCGATCACGTGAGCCTGTTGGGGGTGGCTTTGCTAGAGCCGCATCCCTGTGATAAATGGGATAATCCCGCTTGTGGATTGTTATGGGACACTTATGGATAGCTAATGGGACTTCAAAACCAGGTGAATTACTTTCTGAGTGGATCTAAAAGTGTGCTGCACAAGGTAGGTGATTTGGGTGTGATTCGAGGGTCTTAAATGAATGAGGCTTGTCTAATCCCTTCACAAGACATATCTCCAGCAATTTCTGTTTGTTTTCAATCCATTTGGCTATGGATCAATACCTATACATACCATTTTTAGGGGGTTATTCACATCCATAAATCCCAGCTATTTTGATGTGAACTACAGGGGGATAGAGTTTTGACCCATCCCCATTTGAGAAATTTCATAGATCCAACACATTGCGCCGGAACCCGGGGGAGTCTCCTCTTCCCACTAAGTCACGAAAAACCCCCCATTTTCCCAAGAAGCATAGTTGGAAATCAAACATAGCAATGATTTTTTGATGTTTATGTCAAGCATAGCAAATCAAACAAAATGCATGTTCTAAGCCCCATTAATGTTTATGTCACTGATTTTCCCAGCGAACTAAAGCTCCTAGCGGTCCTAGCGGCTAGTTCTCGGATTTCCCAGCTTGCAATGCTTGATGACCAGAGGGTAAATGAGATTTTCGTGCTACATGTTGCGTTTACCCTCTGGTAATTTAACATAGCTATTGAAAATGACCATTTATAGTGGATTTTCCCATTAAAAATGTTGATTTTCCATAGTTATGTTAGTTTACCAGAGGGTACCGGGTACCCAATCTTTTTTCGTGGATCTTCAGCCCTAAAAAAGAAGACGATTCGCCAAATGGTTCCTGATTTTTTAGTTTGATTGCAACGTGGATGTTTATGAAATGATGGTAAAGCTGCATGGTGAACATTGGTATATAAATTATCATAAACTCATGATGACTCATGGTAGGTAATTCCATCCCCCCCCATTGATATTAAACAACGCCATTCTATGGTCCCAAATGTGTGTTTTTCATCCCCTACCAAAGGATGGTTTCTGATACATAAGGGATTAAACTGAAACTCAATAATTGTATTAGATCAGGTTACTGTAGTGCTTATTGAATTAATATGAATTAATACTCATTAATTGCTAGTAATACTCAGTATTGTTTATTTTGCTTTTGATCCAAGAGACAGCTCAAATTAAGCCACGAGACCGCTAGCCTGTGTAAGGCTTCTTATTCATTAGTATCTAATAGTAGTAGATCATCCTTTTGTCATCTAATCGTAGTTGATCTAATGGTTATTTTCTATCCAATAGTAGTAGGTCAAATGGTATTTATTCCTTATCTAATGGTATTTCTTCCTATCTATTGCTAGCATCATTACTTTACTGGTACTGTGTTGTCTATTTAGATTCATCATTGTTGCTCTAGTACTACTCAATATTGTGACTATCTACGCGTATCTATATGGCAGTGCGTCAAAACCTTGTACTCCTGGTGAACATCAAAATAGCTGGTAAATGGATGTTCATTCCCCTAAAAATGGTATTAATAGGTATTGATCCATCCCCACATCATCTAATTGCATCTTTTTTGGTCTGATTCTGATGATGCGTCCCAAAAATACTGACCCAAGGTTCCCACTTGTCTATCTAATCTTTCGGTATGGGTCAATGACTGACCCCGTAATATCAATGGATGGTTAATATGAAAAATAAACCACAATCAGTGGTAGTGGACCCTGTAATATATATCTTGAAATTTCACCTATCACCATCACTGTACTGAGTTACCTATGTAGGTCATGTGATCTGCGTAAATTATAACAAACTCATTGTTCTCCCAAAGCCTGGAATCTGGAATGATGGTTAGTGTGGTGAACTCTTCCAAACATCAACTAACCCATCATCTCAGGTCAGTGACTATACCCAGATGGGTATGGGTCAAAATCAGATACCCCTAAAACTAGATGGTTAATACTAAACTTACTAAACTATCCACTACAATCTGCGGTTTTCTGGCTGAAAATGTCGGTTTCCATAGCCAGATGGAGGTTTCCATAGCTTTCCATTCAATGGTAATTGCGGGATCCTAAAATGGAGGTACGTTAGTACCATATAAGGCTATATTTTGTGGGGATATTCCCTTACATAGGCCTTACATAGGCCTTACATAGGCCTTATATATGGTAGGTACCTCCAATTTAGGTTCCTGAAAATTCCATAGCTTTCCATAGCCATACCATGCGCCACCTGATGGCCCCATGGCTCCCCTGGAGGTCCCAGCTCGGTGCAGCGCTTCACGGCGGAACTGCGCCGTGTGCTGCGGCCCGGTGGCATGGTGCTGCTGATGTCGGGCGTGGCCACTGGTGAGGCCAGGCTGCCGATGTGGAAATGGAAACAGGTTGCTCCAAAGATTGGGAGCTTATTATACATGATATATATATACACGTATATATATATATACACGTATATATAATTATATATATATATATATATAATTTTATCTAATTATATATAACTATATAATTATATATACATATATATATATTTATAATTATATATGATATATGTACGATTGGGTGTATACATATATATATATATCTGTCAAGATAGGATTGTTAGGCCTCCGCCCCAACAATCTGTAAAGCGGGAAAATGGGATGTAAAAAATATTTCTTATTTGGCCAGTTTATCCACGAAACTGTGTCTGGGGTGTTGGGAGCAACCCTGCTTCATATGGGAAATTCCCGGTGTTTCTTTCCAGGATAATGATGAGAAACGACCATGATCAATGGGGCTTTTGCGGAGCTTTACTGGTTTGTTTATTCATAAAGGGTTCCCCCATTCAACAACCAACAGGTAGATGATCATATATAATGTACCAAACTGGCCGGGTCTGGCTTCATCTATTTTCTCAAAAAGGCAGTCTTGATGAGTGGATGAGTTTGTTGTGGGGATCTCATGGACATTTAAGCATCAACATTGGGGTTTTTATTAAGCATCAACATTGGGATTTTTATTGGGGATATTATGGCATAAGGATCCTTGGACCTGGGAAAATGGGGAAATTCGATTCAGAGCTTTCACCAACTTAAGCATCGTTGTGACCTTGCGCCTTTGGACGTGAGGAGATCCTGGAGATCTTCCGGAACTGGACCACGGTGCTGGATGGCTCGCCATATATTACCGAGGAGGGTGAGGTGAAGTCTGGCGAAGGGATGGGCGGATGAACGCTAGCGGATGGGGATGGGGATGTTTGGTTGAAAACTCTTAAAATCTACCCTCTGGTAAACTAACATAGCTATCATTAAAAATGGTGATTTTCTATAGCTATGTTAGATTACCAGAGGGTACTAATTATGGTTCATGGATTAGTTCTACTGACTAGTTGATGTTGATGTTGTTGGTTATACTGCTGCTATATACTGCTTTATACTGGTCAATCGAAAGTGTTGAGAGCGAGGGTTGCTTTGATCGTTGTACTCTGCTAATTACTGTTCTATACTAGGACAAATTTGACTCGGATGTCTCAATCTTGAAAACGTATATGCAATATCATATAGCTAGATAGTATTGTTTGAACATGTTTGAACCGTGCGAGAGCCCTAAACCCCATTCTGACCCCATTTAGCTCTGCCTACGGAGCCAAACTTTGATGGTCAGGCAAGCATCAATCTTCGTTCACGGCTCTTTGTTTTCCTTCGACCACGAGATGACGACGATACAGGGTAGCCGAAGGGACACGGATGTAGACTGCCAAAGGGGCAAAGAACTCCAGGCAGACAGCGATGGAAAACAAAAAAACACATCAGACATTTCCTGTAGCGTTGGTGGCTTAAACTTCCACATATTTTTCAGTTGAAGGAGTTCAAGGTTCAAGACAAGTGTCCAAAATGTAGCATCAGTAGTGTATCCTTGGGCTATGATTGACGAATCATACTGCCTGTTTATGCTTAATGATAAATCCGCATGGCTCCTTCTAGCCCATCATTCTCATGATTTGATGTTATCATTATCGTTTTTTTTTTAATGCAATTTTGTTGATCTCCGTGTCTTGGGTAAAAAAAAACGTCATATGGGTTTGGACCTGAAAATGGAGCTGTCGGATTGCTAGAAAAAAATGTATGGGTTCATTGGTGCGCCAATTTTGACTAAAACCGATATTTCTAAAAGTCCTAATCTCCTGAATACATCTGAATACTGAATACTCTCCAAGAAACCTTGATTGTGTTATTCATGAATGACCCCAACAAATTCCAAGAATTGGTTGTTGGGGGGTATGCATCCAATGATCCGGGGAATAGATTATCCAAACATATAAATCCAATCACTTTCCAGAGTTGATCACCCGTGAATATTAGTGCATCGTACTGCATAGTATTGTCATGTATCTTCATTCTTTGCGGTGTCGCCCCCCAATGTGTTTGTTGGACAGACGGGGTCACAAGATGTTGCCGCCCAGCTATGTGTTACTGTGTTTTGAGCCATGAACTCGTTCTACCATAGACCCAATTGTTAGCCTACTTATAATTCAACTTAGCTAAGCAAAAATCTTAACTTAAATCCCATAGAAAACCCATTAAATCACCGTGAGCACATATTAAATCCATTTAAATCCCATAAAATCCCACTAAATCACCATTTTTGGACTACGAACCCTCAGTTTTTTTTTCTGGATACTTCTCCAGGCGACAGAGGCACCCAGCATCGGAGCCATAGGGTGGCCGAGGAGTTGTGAGAGGTTGGGATGCTGGGGAGGTAAGTCATGCTGGCCCATCAAACCCCAGATGCGAACCATGGTGCTGGAATATTTAGCTACAAATCTGGGTCATTTTGGGGGTTTTTATGTAGGTACATCTTCCAGCACCATGGAGTATCGGGGAACAGAAATCCATGTGTGATTCTGGGTGCCATCGTTAAACTGCCAGCTGGCAATTTTATGCAAATGTGTCATACCCAACCCGTTCAGAACATATGATTTCTTTGGTAGAATCCACCTGATGCAAAGACGTGTTCATCAAACATCATCCATGGAATGGCCCTCTGTCACTAAAGCGGACCCATGTCGACCTGTCTCAGGCTGTCTCTATATCCTGGTGACTGTACCACTGCTGAATAGCAATGATATAGCATGATTCCTTGCATGATTACGCTTTACAATGTTCCTGATTCTTTTTGATGGGAGAACTTACAGGAACATGTCTACAGCATGGACGGTGAACACCTATACGTTTTTACGTATTTCCTGTTGATTTGTCTGTTCATTGGTCGAATTCCATGTGTGAATATGTGTTCAATGCTATCCTCCATTTAGATAAAATAGTCTTAAAATGTCTTACACAATGCTGAACATGGCTCCATTGTCATGCTAATTTACTTGGGGAAAACCAACCGATGACCGACTGCCCATCCAGGTCACAGTGACCAGCGCCTGAGAAAAAGTCGCCCATGAAGCGAAAGTGGTACTCATATGCTGTGGGTCAAAATGGAAGACCTAGGGGACCACAGATGTTAGTCCAGTTTAGTATTAACCATGCAATAATTGAGGTACCTAATTTTGACCCATACTCATATATTCCCAGAAGCGAACCATTGTGCTGGAATATTTACCTACAAAACTGAGTCATTTTGGGGTTTTTTATGTAGGTAAATATTCCATACATGCCATACATGGAGCATCTGGGATTGACAGTGACGGACATTCAGACCCCCAGATATGGAACTTGAGTGACAAATGAGGGATTTTTGCTGTGAATTTTAAGCAAAGCCAGATGGACACATCAGCAACAGAGTTTATGCTGAAAGGACCAGTTGAAATGATCTGGAAAGGCCGACTGTCTTTTGCAGACAATTCTCCTAAATTCAGCATATGGAGGAGAAAACTCCTTCCATGATTGGGTAAAAACAAGAAATTGGATTGGGTTCATGCGGTGATTCATTGCTTCTTGTTGGGAGAAGTTCAATTTCAAGGCAACTGCTGGGGGTGGACCGTATGAACCTAAGCGAACAAGCCAGCTATGCTGCTTTGATGTCAACCTGGATCTTCAAACACTCAAAAAAACTGAAAAACAACTGTTTGTTTAGGTTGTTTCCTATTTTTTGCAGGGTAACTCAAAAGTGCTTCACGTGTTTTTACGCCTTACGACCACTGCGAGTGAGTTTAAACAAGATATATATATACTGTATATATATATACTGTATATATATACTGTATATATATATATATATATATGTCGTATTCATTCGTTATCCCCACTCGCCGTAAGCATCAGAGACAAATCAAAAACACTGCAACCGGACTCAAAACGATGAGACAGATCCAGATCCAAAAATGTGTCTGTTTGCAGCCTGGTGATTATCTTGCAAAACCGTTGATGTTTAGACACGGATTCTCAACTCCTGATGAAAGCAGTTTTCCTTCTGTTTAGGCACAGTTCCCTCTACCTGAGATAAAGTAAACTTACCTCGGCATCTGGTGTCTAGCCCTGTTATCTCTTCAAACGCTCAAATCGCTCGGCTTCGATCAACACGCACAAAAGAACTAGGGCAAACCCAAATGCTTAGAATAAAACAGGAGGGTGCAGCTTCAGGAATGGACTACTGTTTGATGTCACAGGACATCTGAAGTCTAAAGTGGAGTTCCTTTCTGCAAAACAAGATGATACATCTTGGGTACCGGGAGACTGGCAGTGTCAGTTGCTACAACATTCTTGAAGACGTGCTTCATTGAAGTCAAAGATTAGAAGCATGTCATGGGGGGCTTCTTTTTTCAAGGGGGTTCCTCAAAATTCAAAACCATCATTTATTACTATTTATTATGTGTGTATCATTTTAGGATACCCCCCCCATTTAATTTACGGATTTTTTCCATGTGGACTTTCCAAAATTCGCCTTTTCAGGGACGCTTTTTGCCGCAAGATCAGCATGGTTCATGAGAGGTCAACAGTGGAGAATCCCGAAATTGGGCTACCTCTAAATCCATCTAAATCCATTGATTTTGGGCGTTAACACATAGTTATCAAATGATTTATGATCAACATTAGTAACAAGATGTGATGTTTACCAGTTTACCACATCAAATATTGATTACACACCCATTCGAATTACCATACCTTCTGGGCGATTTTCCCTTTTCAGTCCCCATCTGAGACACAGCCGACCTGAAAGCTTGACGAAGAAAGATAATCGGGATGGTCATGCCCTGGTTTTGCAATATTTTGCCATGGTCTTAAGATGATTCCAAATGGTGTCCAGCTATATAAGCAGGGTATAGCTTACATCATATTTTCCAAAGATGACTATAGCTCTGCAAAATGACGTTCATATTAATCATATTGGGTTTTTGGATGAAACCATCAGCTACAGTCACCAATAAACAAACACAGAAACAGCAGCACAAGCTCTGCAAAAGACCTGAAGATGGGTGGCAAAGTGTCTGGGGACCCTGGTGGAAAGGAAGACAACTTGATGATTTTCAGAATGTACCATTGTTGGTGCAGTAGGTGTTCCCTCCAGTTTTGGTAGTGTTGGTTTATAAGCCCCATTAACATTCACTAACTATATAGTTCTACCATAAACCATGGTTAAACTGGTGATAAGAACCAACTAAGCTATCGTTTGAATGCCCCAGGGAGAGGTCACTTGCAATTTTTCGGCACTGTTGGGAAATCATCAGCAACACATTGGGCAATTCAGTTTTTTTTGCCGTCCAATTTGGGGATGTAGGCGGCAGTCATGGGCATACTAAGTGACTAAGTGAAATAGCAAGGAAAGATCTGGCACTCCCAAGACATACACCAAAGCCAAAGCATATCTCCGGACGGTATTTTGGAAGTCTATTCTATGCAAACAGCCGCCAGTTGGGAGTTTTTATTCTTGAGCATGAATTGGGTTTGTTTGGAAATAGGATACAGTAGAACAGTTGGATACGAATTGCATCAGATTCTTGGCTTACAGTGCGTGTTTTTATGCACTGTTGCGGTGTACTTGGCCGAAATTCCGGAAGCACGGGTAGGTTCTTCTTCCGGTTCTGAAAAACAGTGGTCCTGGTTGATCCATGTTGATCCTATTTTTCCCCATGAAAATTGCCATCTTATGCCTCATGTCTTGACGAGCGTTACATTTTTCCATGATATTCCCGGTATATCATATTGTATTCCCAATCCATCCCCAATATGGTGTTGTTTAACATGCTGTCTAACCAACTTAATTACAGTGTATATATATATATATGTATATATACACATACAATTATTATTATTACTATTATTATTGTTATTATATATATACACGATACTTGAGTCGTAGCGATTTGTTCGTTCCTAAGTCAAATAATGGGAAACAGTGCATCAGGAGGGTCGGTGCGCAATTCTGGGTGTGCCGTGGTGTTTCGCCATGTTTTGGACATGGGTTCTTCCGTTGTGTCTTGGTAGTCTGGGACATGTATATGTGGCTTGTAATGATGAATTCTTCCAACAGCTAATTAACGTGCCGTGTTTGTTTCTCTTCTTCTGTATTTTGAGCATTGAACAATTAAATACAATCCCATAGGATCCATGTATGGTATATATGCTAACATTGGGGGTATATTGATGGTAAATGTTACCATATATAGCTTACATGGATCCTATGGGAATTAAAATGAGACTTTAGATGTGTGGTGAGTCTTAAAACTCGCTCCCCCCGGATCCCAGGTTTTATCATACCTTCCACCTCTGAGCTATCCATGGTGAATTTTCGGCATGGGCAGGTCACCGGAATGCATGGATTTTTCCTCCTCTTTGTGGGATCATGAATCGACCAACCAGATCCAACCGTTGTATATTGCTGTGTATGATTGATGATTCTGTATGTATTAATTTATACACACCAATATACAACGCTTGGATATGAATTCTGTATGATTGATGATTAATCTACCTTAATTATACACAGCCTGGCACTGATCTATAAATTACTTTACTTCGTGTGATCCCCACCATGACATTTATACATGTTCTTACTGGCACATCTTCTGGCATTCTATCTGACATATCTTCTGATATTCTATTTGGCATTCTATCTGGCATATCTT
>Ga0126342_10017334_pt1 | contig 12464 bp, 9 predicted proteins | sample Cyp1metagenome_FD_92528 | JGI IMG/M metagenome (GOLD analysis project Ga0126342, IMG submission 92528) | Coral microbial communities from Lord Howe Island, Old Settlement Bay, Australia - Cyphastrea 1 metagenome | ecosystem: Host-associated > Invertebrates > Cnidaria > Coral ... | reverse complement strand
TGCAAAGTTTAAACTTTAATTTTCAGGCCAATGGAGTTTGCTACTCCCCTTTTGTGTTTTTTATAACAAAGCAGGTCTTGCCGTGTCAAAAAAGAGCGAAACCAATGAATCTTTATATATATAAATAATATATATATATATAAATATGATATATATATATATATATATAATGAAACCACTTTCACGATGAAACCTGGATCCCTCTGATTTGAGAGGAGTTAATTCACCATAGGTCGATGGTTCATTTAGCAACAGCAAACCGGCGTGGATTTTTCTGGGCTTCAAAATTGTGCGATTGTTGATGGTTGTATCATTTTCCCAATAATCACCAACCCACGTATTGCCTAATAAAGTACCCCACAGTGCCCCCTGTTTCTAGTTACAGTGGTGCCTGCGCCTATATCAAATCCCCGTAACTCGTAGTTACCTCATGTAACTTAAATTTCTTGGTAGTAACTTAGTATTCAACCTATGGGTTAGATTCCCTTTTCTTGCTGGTTAAAAGTGCATCGGTAGGTAACACTTAATTTTTGATCGTTATCTCCCTTCAGCTCTGACCAATCTACCCACTATTGTCTCTTCTTCCCGTTGAAATTCTTCACAACCGCATTGCTTGAAATCACCTCATTTCTTGGATGGTCAAATCCACATTTTCTTTCGTGATCCCCCAAATTCTTCCAAAATACAGCAAGTTTAAGCAATTTTCAGATCCCAGATTAGTGTTTGTTGAAGTACAGATTTCATGTGTTTGCCCCTAAAAATGGAGATACCCCGTCTTGTGGCCACGGAATCATCCGGAACATGATTTTCTACACCCCTGGACATTTTGAGTGCCCAAATTTGGAGACAACCTACATATATACATATACATATATATATATATGTGTGTTTGTCCAAATACATGGTGTCAGTGTACCCCTAAAAACACACTGTTCTAACTTTAAGAATCGAATTCTCTGGGGTATAGTCTTAGGCAAACCCCAAAGCATCAACCAACAGGAAACTTGAGATACCTTCAGGTGCTTCGACCGCAGCTTGACTTGGCTCTGGAATATCAGAGGCACGGGGTCCAGCTGGGGCACTTGGCTCAGGTTTGATGCATTCCAAACTTCAACAGAAATAGAACTTGAGGTTTCTTGATGAAGACAAGAGTTTGACATGGATGATGTTTGGCGGTTTCTGAAAAAATCAAGGCAGGAGGGTTCCGAACAACGTTGCAGGGGAATCTGGGCTGCACAGCTGTGAAAAATTGAAAGGAACGGGTCTCTGGTTGGCGGCTCTACCATCCTGACGCTGCTCCAAATTCAAACAGAACGACCGTATCTGAAAATGGGTGGTATACCGGTATACCGTACGCCGTATACGCAAAAAAAAATACGATGATAAATATAGGGTACCCTCTTTTCAGACAAACCGATATTATTATTGTTCACACTTCGACATGCCAAAATTGGGTGAACGTTCCAGCATGATCTATTCGTTTTTTTTTGTTTGGATGTCTAGGAAAGCCAGATTTTGTTGAGTCCGAGGTGGTTGCCTTGCTAGAAACTGTAGAGCATGGCGTTCAGGCGTGTTACTCACTCAATGGATTCGTTTTGAGGAAGATCTGTAGAAAAAATATGGTTTTACCATCCAAATAGGTTTCCTGCATGTTTTTTTCCATGTTTTTTCTCCGTCAAGCATTTATAGGATGCACCAAAATCGTGAATGAAGTGCGTAGTCCCTCCAGAAAACCAGCATGGCAACGGCCTTTTACGATTGATGTGCAGCATTTCATGTGTTGCTTAACTACTTGGTGACATTCTCATGTTGTTGGGCATCCAGCTATACATCCTGTCTTGCTAGCAACATATGATTTTGATTGATTTTGTCTGAAAACAATGTACCCCTAAATCCATTGGTGTACCATCATTCTTCCCATATAAATGACAATTTATGGGCGTCCCCATTTTCAGACAGCTCCGTATCCATTGTCATTCCTTGTATGCTCCACCTGGTGCTATCTAGAAGCTGGAGCAGATCTTTGCTGTTGATGGTTGGACCTAGCTGTTTTTCAGCAAACCATCTCCCTATCTATCCATATCTATCCGAGTTCCCCCCTTCCACCCCCCCCACCAAAAAAAAATATTCCGTCCCTGCGATTTTGATGGTGATTGACTTTCCCATTGTTTTGGAAAATCTCCATGTTTCGCTCCAGGCCTGTGTCGTTGCATTGCGTGGCTGCACATGGCACTTTACTCCAGGCTTTGGGCTCGGCTCAGCTGTTCAGATGGAGAAGGGACATCTGTTGCGGAAGCCCATCCCCCTCATATGAAAGACCCCCTAAATCATCCCAATTATGTTGAAATTCCCTACTAAACTATGGTTTCGGGGGGGTGTTTGACATTAGGGGGATTGGATAAATGATGATCAATGTAGCTGCACATTATTGGCTTAACCCACAGGCTCCCAGATGTTTCAGAGAAATGTGTGACATCTCACCAGAAATCATGGCCATTTTCATCACAAGGGAACTCCGTGCTGACCAGCACAGTAGATTGTCTTCGGCTTCGATGTGACAATGATTTTGTTTCAAAACACAGGACTTACAGTAGGTATGTATATATGCATGTGTATGATTGTGCTGTGTATGTATAATGTATATATATATTCACATGTATACATATGGACATCAGCAAGATCGTGCCATGAATCAGAGAAAGCAGGTGCTTCAAGAGGTCTTTGGCCGCGGACATGGTCCTGGTCTGGTGTCGGGGAGCACGGTTCCCTCGGAGCATGTGAAAAACTCGGACATGCCCTGCGTAGAACAGTGGAAAACCAGAATGTTATAGATGATGTTTGCCGCATAACGTCTAAGTTTCCAACTTTTTATGGTCTACTTCTTTGAAGATTCCCATAGATATCACAAGAAAGATATGTAGATGATTCAGATATATTCAGATGATGCTATATCTTATAGTGTACATCTCAGTGTATTCACCAAGAAAAGGCTGCAGGGCAGGACTGTTACATCACCTGTGTGGCTCGGGGATGAATTTTCGTGACCTAAGCCAGCATTAACGGGAGACCTATCAACTAATCAGCATCATAGGATTAATGGGATGCTGGGATAGGTGTTATTTTTCGCGATGCGAGAATTCAGAAAGAACATTTTGGGAAGTCAGCACCTGTCACCTGTACACCATGGCTTGTGACTTTGTGGGTGCTATTTTAGATGAATGCTGGAAAATTGCTGTCGAGACTTGACGTACACTTATTCTCCAATTCTCCAGCAAAAGACACCAGCTGGAGTTTAGTATCTCGTAGAAAATGGACTAAGTATGACTAAGTAGCATGTAACTGTCTCAACATCCCATGCTATATCATAGTTGTTCCCATTTAAAACAGATGATACACGTAGCACTGAGTATGTGTACTTACACACACAAACGGTTGTGAACCACGGGGTATCCACTGATTTCACATTTCCCAGGTATCTTATGGCAAAACGCCTGGATCATGGCTGGATCATGCGCTCACTGGTGAGTCCATGGAAATGAGGTCCCAGTTTGATGGGTTTGCTCATGGGGCAGAATGTTATGTAAAACATTTTTAGGGCTGTATCTCATTGCATAGATATAACATGATATAAATTGTTTACCCCACCACCAATATTTGCCAAAATGGGAGGGTAACATATGTATTAAATTATATATATACACAATAACTGGGTTCAATTGGATTATCCCATACGAGTAAGCATCTAGGTGTATAATGGCTTATCGCCATGGTCACTAATCATATACCAAGTGAAACACACATCCCTACGTAACATCACTTCCACTGGGGTAAGGTAACGTGTTTTTCAGAACTTGCCGTGACTTGTCCGCAGAACTTTCTCAAGTGCGCCATGGTTATCTGTGGATTGAGTTTGATGAAAGATCAGGATTTGACTATTTGACCATTTTGGAACTGCAACATCCGACTTTTTCATCAATTTTGATCTCATCTGATCTGTTTTTTTACTTTGTTTTTTGTCGTTTTGCCACAGACGGGGGGCCCGTTTCGCTGCCGTGCCGGGTACGACCGTAGCCGCGTCATGAGCGGCATGTCGAACGGCACTCTGGTGCATCAGGCGATGCCAAAAGGACACGGAAGTGGCAAACGCAACGCCGTTTGTGTGGGTATATGGCCACAATATTCTATGATTGGAGTTATATCATGTTATATCAACATGCTTCGAAAATTGGTTCAACGATGTTTAAAACCTAGCTACAAGTGGGCTAAGCAGCCTACTTCTCACACTCTTTCAACTGTAAATTTAGGAGAAATGCTCGACCGCATCACCATCTGGCAGGAAAGGATGCGCTACGATGGGCCCTGATCACAGGGGCCACGGTGATGATCATGATCTTCATGATCGTGACCTGGGCACTGGTGCTTCATGGTTATTTCTTTGGGGACACTGGCTGACAGCTGGTTTAATGGTGATTATGATATTCAATATTGGAAAATATTGATTCTATGAACCACCAAAAAGGGGTCAACAGAATTGGGGCTGAAAACTAGGATGGTTTACTACGTATTATAGAACCTATAATTGCTGGCTGTAGATCTTATAACCTAGAATTGGCCAAAGGGAAGATTTGCAGGAACCCTCGACATATTTCTTGGGTTCTAACCATGGTTTCCGGTTAAGATTCCCCCCCTAAAGCAATCCATTGATATAAGCCACAAGATCGCTTGGTTACCCTAGCTATGGAAACTACCATTCTTAAGAGGTTAGGTTAGATATGGTATAGTATCCACAAATGGGCCATTTTCCATAACTATCTTTAATTGCCGGAGGGCACAGTATCTGTCTAGGTAAATTATAACAACTGACCCCTCACTGGAATCATGCTTAATAAGTGAAATCATGCCCAAATGGCCTTAATTCAGCTTAGTGAAATATTATAAGTTAATTACCCAGATCTGTGGTTTCAAATGGCAGGCCTTAAGTTCTGACGAAGACTGGTTTTTGTCCCACAGCCAAGGCAGCACTCCAGAGATTTTTCCTTGCGCCAAGCAAACATGTTTGAAAATCGATATGTTTATAACAAGCCATGTGGATATGAATGGATGTTAATGGGATTATTAACCATTAATCTGATGAAATTTCTCCAGATAAATAGCATGGCCCCAATGAAATCGCTATCAGAAGCATCATCCGCAGCTGTGACCCCAAGGTGCTGTGTTTTGGTTCGATTCGAGGAGCAATCCGAGTGCAGAAAAATCTGGATGGATGCCGAAAAATACTGTAACCTGTGGCTTCAGAATGCCATAGATGGCCATATCATGGCATATCATGGCTGGTTGGTGGTTTCAAACATGACTGGATTATCTTCCATAAGTAATATATGGGATGTCATCCGAAACCCATTGACGAACTCATATTTTTCAAGATGCTTAAAACCACCAACCAGATGGCATATCTGCTACGCAGCTAGACTTTCTCTAAGATTGGCGAAATGTTGTGGGCAAGTGTTTGGTGAAGTTGAACAGTTTTTTTTCGGGCAGATCTTTGCAGTTGGGTTGGTGGTTTTGGTGATCCCGAACGGGGTTGTCCAAAATTGGGGATATCCAAAAAAGTAGGGACGATGATAAACCATTGGGTTTGGCGTTCCCTATTTTCCGACCAACCTGAATATGGTGAATACCGGAAGATCCCCACCTGCCAGGTGAGGGTCGATTTGAACAAGATATCCCGCCGGCACAGTTGCTTAAATCTCATTTTTTTTGTTGATCAAACAATAAAAATCCATTAAATCACCATTGATTTCTGGTGAAATCCACATTTCTGATGGTTCAATTTCTTCAATCCCACATTTCTGGTGAACCCGATTTTCCGCCAGGATGCCACAAGGTACAGAGTTGCGTGGTGGCCTTCGAAGCGGAGAGCGTCAAGACTCAGCTGAATGGTCGCGCGGCATCGCCATGAAATACTGGTGGTGATGAATCAAACATCATGAGAATTCATGAGAATTCATGAGAATTCATGAGATCATTGGATAAATTTGGATAATCTTGAAAAAAGTTGATCATAAGATAACTCACCATTTTTCATTGTCCAATATGATTATCATTGATTATCACATCCAAGATAGCTCACCAATATTACTCACCAATTTTTCAGGAACCAAGGTGTGAAGGTGTGAAACTTCAGGAACCAAGATCTTGATCCGAGAAGGCGATTAAAAAATCAGTGGCACAAAAAGGGATGACAAAAAAATGTACATGACGCACACACAGATACTCACTCAATATATGATAAATATGATATATATAAATAAATATAAATATACATATGTAACACAATGTATGATGTATGTATATATATATACACATACATATTTATATAATTATATACATATATATACACAAGTATGATATGTATTTACATATACTGATATGACTACAATACAACGTAAAGATGTATTTATATATATGTATACATACACACATCTATGCGTGACCTACACGTTACATCTTATGAATCTAGAAAACTCATCGCCACTTTCCCAACGTCGAACGGGTCCCCGATGCGGATGTTGATCCGAAAATTAGACTATAGGACTATAGAAATCTATATGGTAAATTATAGGATGCTAATGATATATGTACTAATAATATATGTAAATAATATACGGTATATATATATGTAATTGATATATCCTATAGCAACTACTAATACCATAACTATATAGTAACTATAATACTGGAACATTATCCTATGCAACTATAATTACTATAATATCGTAACTATATGCAACTATATGTGACTACTGTCCTGATTGATGTAACTATACATAACATTATGTACTCCCAAACAAAGAATGCACTTTCAAAGTCACAAATCGATCTCCTCACATGGAGCTGCCGAAGGGAAAGGGAAAAAATGTGACCGAAACCCTGGATCTTTTTGGATCTTTTTTGCCATTTCAAAGTCAAACATTCTTTGAACCGGGTCCATATGGGTCCATTGGTCGCCAAAAAAGGTTATGCCATCGTGGGGCTATCTACGGCCTTTGTCTTGGAGTTGGTGAGTCTTCACTTTAGCTCCACGACCTCCACTGGGCGCGGACCGCGCGCCGGATGGCGGGGTTCTAGGCGGTTCATCTCTGGTTACATCCCTGGTTTTGGTAGAAGAGTAAGTACACTTAATAAGTACACTTACCCTCTGATAAACTAACATAGACCCTGGCAGATAGGGGTTGGAAGATTAGTTTCAACTGAACAATGGCTATTTTCAGGGTCTATGTTAATTTGCCAGAGGATAATAAGTACACTTAAGAACATTTCACAACTGGATTCTAAGATTCAAAGAATTGTTTTAAGGGAATTTCTTCACCGCAAACCATGGCTTTGACCCTAAATTGACGAGATGAAACCCTGCAAATTTTTGGAAAAATCCAATACTGTTTTTTTTTTGTTGGCCGCATGTTTTGCCTTGACGGTACGTGTAATCAGTATGTACATTGAAAGTTCATCCAATATACATATATATATAATATATATATAATATGTATATATAATATATAGTATAATATATATATACATATCTCTCTCTCTACTGTATGTATATATATATATACATATGTAACCATATGTACATACCGGCATATGTGGATATGTGGAATATATAAATTATTGAGTACATATACAAACTGTTTTTTTGCCATTTAGACGTCAACAGACTTGACCGGCTCGATTCAGAGTATGACTTAGCCATGGCTGAGATTACACAACGTTTTGCTGCAAAATTCGACACATAGTAATGACATATAATAAGGACCAAAAAGATAGAGCAACAAACAACAATTAATTTACCATAATAGTTTCGTAATATCTTTTGGTGGTTGCTATACCCTGGTATTGGTTTCTGAATTTTAAGGTTTCGGTTCAAGATATCGTGAAAGACCCGGTGAGCTTCTGGGACTCTCAACACACGTGTCACGTGTCCTGATGGTATGCGCAGTTTCACCCAGTTAAAAGGCCACTACCAGAAGTTTCAGAGTTGTGTTTGACTGTGTTTGAATGTGAAGTCAGGGGTCCCTTCATGGGACATCGAAAAAATCGGGAGTTCCGTCCCATTTGTAGAAAGAAATCAGGATCTCTAGGATTTCAACGACCCTTTGGAATGTGAAACAGACGACTGGACTGCTACTAGACTGCCTGTTTTCACATCTGAGGCTATGAAAGCGCTCGGCCAGTGTGCCCTGGGGAGACTGGGCGGAGTTCGGAAAACCCATCCGTGTTTCACCGTGTGAAACAGCACATCTTCAGATCCACATCACATGGAGAATGTATAGAACTTGAGATTTTTCAGATGATTTAAGTATCTAAAATGATCTTCAAGGCACATCAAATTCATCAGATGTCATCAGATGTCCACATTTCAAGCTGGCACCTGCAGGGTTGACCGGTTGACGCTTTGACCGTTGCAGGTTGGGTCTGGTAAATGGTTTGGACAACACCTTCATGCCACCGGTTCTCCTTTGCGTCACACTCTTTGTGCCTTGGATCTGGCTGGGACATCGCCGCCGCCATGGGAAAAGATGGAGAAATCCAAAAAAAGTATGGAGCTTTGAATAGGAACATCAGTGAACAGTGGGGGATTTTCACCATGGTAACCATGGAGGACCAGATACCCAGAGACCCAGAGGCTGACCGTCTTTCCACTGGGACAAAAAACAGGATGACCATTATGGGCCCCAAAAAATACGATGATACATGCTGAAATGCAACGACTTGATACATACCCAAAGTCAACAAAACAAAAGCATTATATATATACAGTATATATATATACGGTGTATATATATATATATACAATGATATAAGTGTACATTTCATCAGGAAAAATGCACAGGAAACTATATAGACGTAGCCTAAGCCCAATTTTTGCTGTCACAGGTGCTCATCTTGGAGAACCTCATTTTCTTCTTCAGCTCAACGCCCTGGTTCGCCAATGCCAGTGCAGGTCGACACCAACGGGAGATTGGCCGGTGATGCCCTTATTGACTCAGTCATACTTGAAAAGTTTGCGGTGAACTAGTGGATTACATTCAGGTGACTTATACATATATAGTGTGTAAAGTATATGTATATATATATAGATACATAATACATATGTGCTCAAATTAAGTTTTTTTTTTTTAAATGTCTGTTGATGTCTGTTGAGATTTGTTGCTGCTTGTTATTTTCTACTGCGGTTGTGCTTCTGTGGCGAGTAAGAATCGGAGCTTCACCTGGTGACCTTTTCTGATGGTAGGGATGTTTGGTCGCACGACCACCGAGTGCAAAAACATGTCCGTGCCATATAGTTTTACAGATACATATATACATATAACAAGTGTAATGCAAGGGATGTAAGCGACACTATTTGATAGAAGTATTTAACGTTTACTCATTGCCTCCGAACGTGCACTTTCTTTTCGTAATGGGACTTTTCCATCAAAATATGAATTACAGTAAACATAGTCAATATTTCACATCCACAAATTGTAGCTGTAGTAAATTACTTAGAATGTTTTAGACAATGACAACTATTGAAATTTTTACTTACAACAATTTGAATTTCCCCAGTTTTTGTCTTGTCCTTTCACATCAAACGCGACTCCGTGTCAGCTGGGCTGCCTGTCTACACCGCCATCTATGTTGCATCTGGGCAGCAGCCGAAGGGTTCCGGAAACATCAGCAGAGGGTTCCAAACCCCTGAGAATTGAGGACATACTATGGATGGCTCAGAAATCCTAAAAACCAGTTAGTAGACGGTTTTATCCCATTGCAATCCCATTGAAAAAACAGTTCATGGTTACCAATAGTTACCCTCTGGTAATGACTAACAGTTTGCTATTGAAAATGACCATAGAAATAGTGGATTTACCTAATGGTGATTTTCCATAGTTATGTAAACGTTTACCAGAGGGTACCAACTGGTTTTTAGGATTCCCGAACCATCCACAGTATGGATATACGTCAACCATGCGCCAAGGTGGTAGGTGAAGACATCGATTGGCTAAATTCAGCTGCAAGCTGGCTAGAAATGCTATAGCCAATAAAAAAGCCACCAACATTGATATGGAATAACTTCATATAGTCCAAAGTATTCCAATATATATATATAGTATATATATAGTGTATATATATATACATAGTACATATGTATCTATAGATAACATCCATGGTATTTCTATAAAAAATCGATTTCGAAGCCATTTCGATCGCCAATTCATCATTCATGGCTTCACCGAGGAATGGCTCATCAATGTGCCAATTTTGTGTCTGGGATGGAAGACGCCTTCAGGGGATGTCTTCCGTGCGGCTGATGTGTTGATTTCAATGAGTTTGGGGGCTAAGTTCAAATGATGGCATTTTAAGATATTTTAAGTTTTAAGGCCACATATGGCACTAAACATGGCACTGAACATGAGTTCTTTCTTTTGAACAATTGCAGGCTAGTTAAGATCAGCATAGATCAACATTGTGTTTTGATCAACTTTAGGACCCAGCGACTTGAACACCCCCACTGACCGCAGTTCATCACAGCGCATATGATCCCACATTTGTAGAATGTCCCCGTCCTGTTTGTTTGTGGTGCAGTAGGCTGCCTTCTAATTCCAATTTTGTCCTCTCATGGAAAGGGATATGATTCGCAAGGGTTGTACCTCCCAGAGACATCCGGAGACCGCATGTTCTGATGGAATTTGCTGTCCTCCATGATTAGAAACAGGGTTGTCAACCATCAAACTGGGATGCTGATGGGGATGGAACCTGGTTGTGGAATGAAGGCCACTTGGACATAGGCTATTTATTTGAGGCCCCATGCATGTATTTGTTTTGCTCAGTGAGATGCACAGGGTATGCTAAAACCCGGACTATGCACCCACCATATCCACATGTTTTGTTGATATCGCATGTTTTGGTGGTAAAAATCCTCATCCCCATGAAATCCCCATTTGTTGTGTCGGCTGAACCGCCAATCACCATGGATCTACCATTCAAAAATCATCCGCAGCATCCGATCGAGGTTGGTCCTGGCCGGCTGCTGTGCCTTAAATCGCTCCACCGATGAGGTCGCACGACCATTGCTGGTGACGATGCTTGGGCGATGGTGACATGTAGAAAAAGCCCCTTGCAAACTACTCAACGGAATAAACATGCGGATGCATCATATGTATTATATATATATATAGAGATGCAGAGATGAGTATAAACTGTACACTGTATACATTTTATTTATTTATATATATATATATATGTATAGTCATATATATATATATATGCATATATATATATATAATATTATATATATATGTATATATATATGTAGCATGTTCATAGATAGCAATCACAACCAATAAGCGCTCGAAAGATTACCAACAATGATTGTCATATGGGGATGGGTGAAGTCAGGATTACTACCCCAAAATGGATAGCTTGAACGACACAAATGGGAGGTTTCAATAGAATAATCATCTACACATCGGGAGGGATTTGCAATTGCCATGTTTGGTTTTTTTGGCCGGAGAATGGGTTGTCTACGATCCCCACCAATCGAAATACTCCTCACTGACATTCCACTTGGATCCCGGAAAAAAGGGGGACTTAAGGGGATAATTTTCCTGATCGTGCAAGAGAGGGTATAAAATTCCCGGTTCATGAGGGATTTCCCAGCCACAGAGGGTATTTTGTTGTTGATTCCATAGCAACATGGATCCAGCCCAAGTGTGAACAACAGAACCACTCAGGAACATCTACATTGTCTTCGCATGGTTCGGTGCGCCCAGTGCCATTGTGGGATCATAAATGACCAGTCAGGAATCATGTGTTTCAGCGTCAGATTCTTATGTTGGCGAATGTGAATGACCCTCCTGTGGCAATCGAACACCACCAATTTTCAAATACATTTGCAGATGATTCATAAGAAAAAACCTCCCATTTGCAGAATCTGAAGAAGATTGGGAGTTTACATTGCCATGTTGGTTTGCCACTGGGGGGTCGATTGAGGTCCCCAAAAGAAGCGGTCCCCACAAGAAGCACCCAGAATCTTCTGGCTGGATTTCTTCTTTTTTTGGGGATAACAATGTATCATATAATGTATCTATATGCACATGCCTAAGGAGATATGATCACTTCTTGTGAACAATCATTTTGGGATGTTCGTGAATAGCACAACATTATTTTGTGAAATGCATCAGGTGTCCCTGATGGTTTGTCGACAGGAGTTGCCGTTTTTTCCCCACCTGCCAGGTGAGGGTTGTTAGATTTTATGTCAGTTGCCTCCTCCTCCTCCTCCTTCTCCTCCTTCTCCTCCTCCTCTCCTCCTCCTCCTCCTCGTCCTCCTCGTCCTCCTCGTCCTCCTCGTCCTCCTCGTCATCCTCGTCCTCCTGCTCAACTGCGACCCTCGACGCACAGTGTTCTCTGTCGGACCTCAACCACGA
>Ga0126342_10017333_pt1 | contig 12464 bp, 12 predicted proteins | sample Cyp1metagenome_FD_92528 | JGI IMG/M metagenome (GOLD analysis project Ga0126342, IMG submission 92528) | Coral microbial communities from Lord Howe Island, Old Settlement Bay, Australia - Cyphastrea 1 metagenome | ecosystem: Host-associated > Invertebrates > Cnidaria > Coral ... | reverse complement strand
TATGCCAGATAGAATGCCAAATAGAATGTCAGAAGATATGTCAGATAGAATGCCAGAAGATGTGCCAGTAAGAACATGTATAAATGTCATGGTGGGGATCACACGAAGTAAAGTAATTTTTGATATAACATATTGAATTACACATATATCATATATATATACATATTATATATATATTTATTTATTTACTGTATGTTTGATATAGACTCGCGTCATCACGTATACCGAACAGACCTGGGAGAGTTTTCTTGCCATTGCCACATCAATGAACTGCTTAGTGCTTCCCAAACGAAGGTCTTCACCTCCGACGATTTTTTTCTCAGGGAAATGGGGAAGGGGAGTCTGAAATTGGTGAGCAAACGGTACCTTCCGATAATTTAACATGACTGGTTGGTGGTTGGGTTTTCCATTCAGTTGGGAATGTCATCATCCCAACTGACGAACTCATGTTTTTCAGAGGGGTTCAAAGCACCAACCAGATGACTATGGACAATGGAACATGTTGTTTTTGTTTTCCATAGCTGATTACCAGAGGGTACAGTGTACAGCTTTGTCCATGCCTAAGTGGCACCATCGAAGACCATGACTCACTCATGTTTTTTCAGTTGAATCCCTGGATCCACGACCGCAGAGAAAAAACATGGAAATAGGGTAACCCTAAGTCTATCCGGTTGGTGGTTTGGAACAGCCTTTTGCTCAGATACCTGCCAGGGGTTGGTCGCTCTCACTAAATCTGAGTGGTTGTGGCCCCCCTTTTGTTTTCACTGGTTTCACAATGTCTTGGGACTCGCCATGTCTTGATTTCGGTTTGTGCCCCAACTGGTCCACCATGGTTCAGGGAACAAAGGTGTCTCTGGTCATGGATGTCTTAGTGCATACATCGGGGATGTTGCTGGGTACTACTGTTCCAGGTCAGCAGAAAATTCGTGTGATTGGGGAGGTTGATTCCCGAGTGAGGGGGTGCAAGCGGCTGTCAGTTTTTGACGTCCTTTTCGACTCCAGCAAGGACGAGGTGGACCTTTTGCTGACTGATCTGACAGTGGTGATTGCACATGGAATGAGGCCGGCAGAGGACATGTTCAGATGCGTTGAGCTTTGTGCAGGTCTGGCATGTTCTAGTACGGGCTTGTCAGCAGCGGGGTTTCGACATGCTTGCAGTGTTGAGTGGCGTGCCCCTCTGGTTGAACTCCACCGGACTTGCAACCCAGGTGTGCCAGTGATCCATGGAGACATTTCTGACCCATCTGTCATCAAAGAGATCGTGCAGCGTGTTGAGCCTCCTTTCACCATGATGACAGGTTTTTCGTGCCAGCCCTATTCCTCTGGAGGTGCTCAAGGCGGGTCCAGTGATGACAGATCCTCGACAGTACCAGCCACCATTCGTGCTTGTCACCTGTGCCAATGCCCGCTGCTCATCTTGGAATGTGTGACACAGGCCCGGTCCAACCAGTTTGTTCGGTCATGCCTCCAGGTCCTGTCTGACCAGCTTGGATACCACCTCTGTGAAGTGTCGTTGAAGCTCGAGGACAACTGGTGTGCCAAGCGTTTTCGTTGGTGGGTGGTTGCGTCGCATCCTGCGCTTGGGTCCTTGTCTGTCCCTGTTTGGCCGAAGAATCCTAGTTTGTGCATCCGTGATGTCATGCCGTTTGTCCGAACTTGGTCCCCAGATGCCATGCAGGAGTTGATCTTGACTGCACATGAACAGAAGGTTTTCACGCTCGATGGTTCCTCTCTTCGGAAGTATCACATGCAAATGGATGGAAAGCTGCCCACCAGCTTGCATTCGGCAGGCAGTCAAGCCGATGCCTGCCCTTGTGGATGCCGTCAGGCGTTTAGTGAAGCCCTGATCAAGCAACGAGGTGTGTATGCACAGCTGATTCAGGTGACATCGGAGTCTGCCGTCACCTTCCGACACCTGCACCCGTGTGAGCTTGCCATTCTGAATGCAATGCCACCTCCACCTGCACTCCTGATGGGTGAGGTTGCCAATTTGCGTTTGTGTCTTGGAGCCATCGGTCAACTTGCCTCTCCGTTGCAGTCGGTCTGGGTTGGTGCCTGTGTGATGCAGCAAGTGCGCAAACGGTTGGATTTTGATCCCATCAACCCCGTTGAAATTCTCAACAATTTCAAGGGAGTGCTTTGCCTGCGCCAAGGATTTGTTCCCCAATGTTCCGGTTGGCCCTTCGACCCTTGAGTGGACTGTCTTGACCTATCCTGATGGCACCAGCAATCGAGTTCAGGTTCAATCATCCACCGCTGCCATCGAGCTTTTCCAAGCTGAATTTGTCTTGACCAATGAGGCTCCAGCCGACCAATGGATCGACTCTGCAACTGGCCAGACTTTGGACTTTTACAGCCCGGTTGCCGGCAAACGGATCATTGTCAACAGACCAGAACTGCCTGACAGTGGTTCCCATGATGTCCTGCCGTCATCCAGTGGGAGTGCTAGTCTTGTGCCAATGGATTTTTCTGACTTGATCCCTTTGGAATTTGACCCGCCTGCCACGGCATTGGACTTGGCCGATGAGCAGTCTGAGCAGCCTGAAGATGAGCCGATGCCACCAGATGCCTCTGGCTCCCACGACAGCAGAGCCACTGCGCCAGATACCACGCCTGCTGATGCCGCTCCACCGCCAGGCCAGTCCATGGACACCCTCTTTGGATTTCACAGTCTCTCAGGGGCCCAGCTTGCCGCTTTGGTTCCACCCCTTGTGCCAGACCTCCACTCCTGTAGAATGTTCCGTCAGGCAACTGTGCACAGCCCCTCTCGTTTGCGTGTGCTTGAAAATCAGGGTAGTGCTATGGGAGACGATGAGATTACCTTGCATTTTTATGCCTGTCTGTGCTTGTCTGGTCGCAAAGAAGTGCAGTTTCTGGACCCTTTGCTTGCGTTGGGATGGCTCAAATGTGGCACCGTGGACTCTGTCTCTGAATGGATTCATCAGTACCCAGATATGACCAGCATCCTGCTCTTCCGGTCAACGACCATTGGATGCCAATCATGTGGTCCTTGGGCATGAGTGAAGTTCGTGTTTCCATGTGGGAACATGTTGATGTTGAGATTGATGAGCTGAGTGCTTTGCATGGATTGGTCAGCACAGCTTGGCGTAAGCCTCTGTTTAGCCTTGCTTGCAACCGGCGTTCCTTTGCTCGTGGCTACTGCGGTGCGGCCTCTGTTGCTTTTGCCTTCCACAAGCTTCTGGGCAAGAACCTTCCCTCTTCTGATGAGTCGGAGTTGGTGGAATTGCATGCTGACCTCAAAGCAAGCTTTGTCGAAGCTTCTCGTGCGGATCTGTTCTCTCGCAAGCCTTGGTGCTGGGGTCTTGGTGTTCCGGATGTCATTGGCCTTACTGGTGGACTCTTGAAGTCGCATGGAGTCCCCGAATCTCAAGCAGTCCTGCGTGCCAAGCTGTTGTTCAAGCCTTAGGCAAAACAGATGTGCAAAAGGCCATCACAGGGACAGCCCCATGGCGTTCTTTGAAGGCCCTTGCCAACATGCAAAGCCCGCCGTTGCAAATGGTCTTGCCTGATGAGCAGCAACAACACAATCAAGGCAAGCCTGCCAGCAAACCCAAAAGCAAGGCAGCAGCAAAGAAGCTTGTGCCATCCAAACCAGCCGACCTGGACCCCTCCAAGTTGTTGATCGAGCATGGTGCCTTCTGTGTCAATCATGATGAACCGCTCAGTCAAGTTCCCTTTGCTTCACATGGGTCCCCTGTCTACTGGTGTAGCCATCACCACGTTCTCTGATACTGTTCCCTTCCTGACCTCCGGCAAGTTGTTGACCAACCATGGACTTGCACTGTTGGTCTTGAACCCACCAAGTGACCTGCAAACATCCCTCACCTGGTCCACCATCAGGTTCGCAGCTCGATGCAGCATGAATCAAGAGCCCATGTTGGTTTCTGGAGTGCTGGTGCAACTTGGGCGCACCACTGTCTATCAGTACACTGCGAAGGACATCCCAGCCATTTTGTCGGTCGAGGTTGCATGTGCCAGGATCACTGTTTTCCAAGATCAATGGGATGGCAGCTGGGAGGAGTTTGCTGCCCGACCTGTCAAGCATGTGTTGGCTGTGTTGACCTGTTTGCAGACCTGTCGCTCCAAGCCCGACTGTCAGTGCTCTGCTTGGCATCCCCCTGAGGGCCACACCCATGACGCTGTCCTCGATGTGTTCCGTCGTCAGTTTTTCAATGATGTTGGCAGGTCGGTGAAATGGGACAAGGCCACCCATTTTGGAGTTTTGGTCAGGTATGTCAAGGCACTTGAACACCATGTCCTTCGGTCCAGCGGCCAACATGGCATCTTTGTTGAGCCCAAAACTGAGGATGCTCTCAAGCCTCACCCTGACTACCAGGTTGTCTGGCTACCACAGACGGAATTCAGTGCTGTGGCGCATCAGGCCAAGTGTGAGCTGGACTGCCTTGGAATTGCACGGTCAGGCAAGAGATTCGGCCTCCGGGTTCACATCACCCACTTTCAGCGGGTTTTCACCAACACAAAGCCTGATGCTGTTTACCTCGCCCCTGGTAGCCGCGTCACCTATCAGTGCGGCCCCTGGCCCTTTGGCTCTGACCGCAAAGCCATCGCACGGATCCTGAAGACTGGAGGCTGGGAATGTCGTCCACTTCAACCCCTCCATCACGTCCCAGGAGGCCTGATGTGGGCAGTTCAAGCAGTGACGGAACCTCCAGTCACGGTGCTAGCCATGCAACACGGCCAGGTCTTGATCACCCGACAGGACACCAAGGTCCTGCCGACGGAGCCAGAAGCCAAGATCGTCGGCCACGCCAAAACGGTTGAGCTGTGTCGCCAGACGGACACCACCAGCCATGATCCCTGGCTGCAACAGGACCCCTGGTCCAAGGCCATCAGCCTCACTCCAGCGACCCCTGTCGCCCAGCCAGCACCCAATGTGTTGCATGAGCCTGAACAGCGACTTGAGCAGTCCATTTTGGCAAAGCTCCCCACGGAGAAAATGGAAGTGGACGATCAGGACCAACGCTTGCAGCAGCTTGAATCTCAGGTTCAACAGCTCACCACCAAGCAGGCAGCCATGGAAAACACCATCCATGAGCACCACCAGCAAAACACGGTCCAGGTCCAGACCTTGCAACAACAGATGAAGATTCTTCAGATGCAACTGGACATGCAAACACAGCACATGTCCACAATGTTGTCAGACCAAATGAGCCGCATCGATGCCATTTTGGCGAAGAAACCCCGAACCGAGTGAAGGCAAGGGGGCTCTGGCTTTCTGCCCGGTGCCAGAGTGTCCCCGGGGCTCTTCCGCCCCATCAGGGCAATTTTGTCCATCCTTTTGATTTTGTCCATGTGTCGAGTCGGCGAAGCACGTGTTCCAGGCCCTGATGCCCCATGGAAGCTTGGGATTTGCAATCCCTCTGGATTGCAGGGTAAGCACCACATCTTGTCTAGCATCGATGCCAGTGTTGTTGCCGTCTCTGAGACACACCTCACCAAGGCTGCTCGCCGCAACCTTGCCATGTCTTTTCGGTCCACCAATTCGAAGTTCAAACATGTGCTGACTGGAGCTCCACTTCTTCCCAGGTCTGATGCCAGTGACGCCGGAAGCTGGTCTGGAGTGGCCTTCACGTCGGCCTACCCCTGCAGGTCACTTGCTGTTGCGTGGCCCCCTGACATCTATGAAACCAGCCGCATCCAACTTAGCTCGTTCTACACCCCAGCATCCTGGATTTCTGGTGCTGTGGTGTATGGCTATCCTGAAGGACGGACCCATGCCAATGCACGTCCCAGGACAGAAAGGCTTTTGGATTTTGCTTTGGATCGACTTTTGCTCCAACCAGGGCCGAGATTCATGGCAGGCGACTGGAACTTCCCGGTTGAAGCGCTGCACATCACTGATCGCCTGCATCAACTGGGCTGGGTTGAAGTCCAAGACTTGTGTCTTTCTAGGACCGGCCGACCAATTGTCAATACTTGCAAAGGTGCCACCCGAAAGGACTACCTGTGGCTCTCGCCCGAACTTGCCCTTGGATTTTTGGATCTCCATGTGGATTTCGAGACTTTTGCGGACCGCTGTCCTTGTTGCGTCCTTTGCTGGTGGCCGTGCACACCTTGAGCGTTTCGTCTGGCCGTGCCCCAAACCTGTTCCTTGGTCCAAAGTGTCAGTCATGGCTGCGAGTGTGCCATTTTGTTCCCCACATGATCCTACTCAGCAGTATGCGCAACTTTGGCAAAGCAAGGAAACTCAAGCCCAGCTGGATTTGGCTGATGAATGGATGCCTGGTATGGCTGGTCGAGCTGCCCAGACCAAGCCCAGACGTGTCACTGGCAACCAAGCGCCTTTGAAGCAAGGTCGAGCAGGTGACATCCAACCGGCCTTCTTTGGATTTTCAGCTGTGTATGCCAAACAGTTCAAGCAACTCCGCAGGCTGCAGAATTTTTGTCGGTGGGTTGACCAGCGTCCCCAAACTGGCATTGTTGTGACTGCTTGCATGGCATTGGACTTTGGAATTCCATCCTTAGGGCCCCTGGATTTGGCTCTTCTTTCTCTGAGTGGTGGCACTCGCGCCACTACCGCAGTCCTGCTGACCCTGCTCAAATCCCCCAGTTTTGTCCCAGCCCCAGCCAGGCTCGACAGATTTTTGATGCGGTGCTTGCTGAAGTCCGTCTGTTGGAGCAAAGGTTGAACCATGCGAAGGCTGCCCACCGAGTCTCCCAACATGCACATGACCGGCATCTGGTGTTCCGAGAAGTTGCCCGTGACCCCCCTGAGCCTGTTGAAACTTTGATCCACAGGGTTGAAGCTGACGTGGTTCGTGTTGACTTGTCTGAGTGCGCTGTTGAGCTTGAAGTTCCTGTCTGCCTTGATCCTTGTGAGACTTTGTGGATTTCAGGCAAGGAACACAAGGTCATCCATGCTGATCATGACAAAGTTTGGCTCACTGATGTGGATGACGTTCAACCACAGTCGAAGCTGGTGCAGTCTAGGCACGTAGGTGACTTGAGGGCCATTTTTGAAGCTTTCCATGAGCAATGGCAATTGCGGTGGTGCAAGCATGATGGTGTGCCTTTCTCTCATTGGTCTGAGCTTGTTGCTTTTGCACAGCGGGTTATTCGTCCAAACCGGCTGCCTCACCTTGTTGTTGATGGACCCTTGATCCAAGCCGAAGGGGCACGCAAGAAGAAGAGGGCGGCCACTGGCCTTGATGGAGTTAGCCGTGCTGATCTTCTCGCGGCGGACCCTGCCACTCTGCAGAGCTTGGCCAACCTCTACGCCCGCGCGGAAGTCGATGGACAGTGGCCCAGTCAACTTGTGGCTGGCAAGGTTCATTCATTGGCCAAAACAACCTCTGCTGCTTCGGTTGGTGACTACAGACCAATCACCATCTTTGGACTTCCCTATCGCATTTGGAGCAGTGTCCAGTCTCGGTACTTGTTGCGATTTGCTGAAAGCTGGGTTGATGAAAGTGTCTATGGAAATCGCCGTGGGCGCCAGGCCTCTGACCTTTGGACTTACTTGTTGCATGAGATCGAGAATGCCTACGCCACTTCCACTCCTCTGGCCGGCGTTTCTGCTGACTTGGTGAAATGCTTCAACTGCGTTCCCCGGTTTCCTGCGTTGTGCCTTGCGGTTTTGGTTGGAACACCGGATGCGGTCACCACGGCGTGGAGTGGAGCTTTGGCACAGATGTGTCGTCACTTCAAAGTTCGAGACTCCTACTCTGATGGTTTCCTGACCAGCACTGGACTTGCTGAGGGATGTGGCTTGAGTGTCTATGGAATGCTCCTGGTTGACCATCTCTTTGCGTGTTGGATGCGAGTCCAAGCTCCCTCCATACGGTGTTTGACTTATGTCGACGATTGGCAGACGTTGACTATGGATCCCACTTATGCCATTCGTCAACTCGACCTTGTGGAGCAGTTTGCCAGTTACCTTGATCTCACTGTCGATCGCCGCAAGACGTTCGGCTGGGCCACCTGCCCCAACATGCGACGCATCATGCGGGAGGGTGGCATTACTGTTTTTCACCACGCCCGAGAGCTGGGAGGCCATTTTGGAATTTCCAGGCAGTACACTAACTGCACTCTTACTGACCGGCTCTCCAATCTTGATTCCTTCTGGGACAAGCTGCGGGTTAGCAAAGCTCGATACCCGGCCAAGCTCTTCATGCTTCGAGCTGTTGCGTGGCCACGTGGGCTCCACGCTGTCTCTAGTGCCCCAGTAGGAGATCAGGCTCTGGGCTGGCAGAAGCCAGGTGTCAACCCGGCTGTCCTCCTTGGCATGGTTGAAAGCCTGGTCGACCCGCAGTTTGTTGGCTATCTTTGGACTTTTCGTGCCTTGCGTGTGCATAGCCCGGTGGACTTTTGGGCGTCCATGGTTGCTCCACTGGCTCATGGAGACTTGGACTTACCTCCCAACTCCCCGGCTGCTGTGGTTCTTCACCGCATCCAATCCCTTGGGTGGTCTGTGCAACGTTCCGGCCAGGTCTGCGACCAGTTTGGCTCGTTTTGTTTGCAGTCTTGCAACAGCACCGAACTTGAACTTCGACTTGCCTGGGCTTGGAATTCGGTTGTTGCGCATAAGGCGGCTCATCGGTCTGACTTCCAAGGTCTTGCCCAAGCTGATCTTGGTGCCACGCGTCAGGCCCTGCAAAGCTTGCCGGTTGACGACCAAGCGCTCTACCGCTTGAGCCTTGCTGGTGGGTTGTTCACTGAACGATACAAAGCCAAATGGACTGACAAACCAGACACCTGTCGCTGGTGCGGGGCATCAGACACCTTGCGGCATCGTTACTGGGAGTGTCCACAACATCATGACCTCCGGGTCGCTTTGGCTCCTGATGTTCCGGCCGTGTTGGACTTGCTTCCACCCGCCCTTGCACTCCGTGGATGGGCACAACTTCCCCCCACTTGGCACACCTGGACTCAACTCCTCTTGGACTTGCCTTCTGACCTTCCGGTGCCGTGGACTTCCTTTGACTCTGGCCGTTGGACTGACCTTTTCACTGATGGGTCCTGCATGTGTCAGTCGAACCCCCTGCTGCGTTGTGCTGCGTGGTCGGTTGCCGTTGTCCCGCCCTTTCAGGCTGAGTGGATTCCTGGTCAGGTGCAGATGCTTGCTGCCTCCTACCTCCCTGGGTTATGCCAGACCGCTTACAGAGCAGAACTGTACGCAGTTGCATATGGTCTTCATTGTGCAGCAGAGACACACGCACCGGTGCGTATCTGGACAGATTGCAAAGGAGTGCTTTTGAAGTTCCATACATTGGTGCGAGGGCACAGCAGAATCAATCCCAATCGAAGCAATGCTGATTTGTGGACGTGGGTTTTACAATCAGTTGACAGACTTGGAAGTGAGAACGTGCTGTTGTTTAAGGTTCCGGCTCACCGCGCTCTGCATAGCGCCACCAGCCGCAAGGAAGCGTGGATGTTCTTTCACAATGACTATGCGGACAGGGCCGCCAGACTAGCAAATCAGTCGAGGCCTTTTGGTTTTTGGCAAGTTTGGGAACAGCATGCAAGTGCTGCGGTAGCGGCCAACAACCTTTTTCAACAGGTTCGGGATTTACAGCTTGCAGTTGGAAGGCGACAGGTTCAGGCCAGCGTCAATGTTGCTGAGCCTGAACCTGTTCGCCCTACGAGAGTTTTTGTCAAGGAGTTTTCTTTGGGACAGTGGACGGGCGACATCCCTTCACAGGTTGCACGCCTGTTTGGACTTGAAATTGTGCGGAAAGCCACGGCTTGGTTTCGTGCCTGAGTTGCAATAGGCGCAGGAGGAACCCTGGAATGGATCTCGTTTCATCAGCTCTACATCGACTTCCAGCTTACCTGGGGACACCCGGGACCGCTCAAGGTCCAACGGCAGTGGGTGGATGCTGAAACGCGCCCGTACCTTGCTCCGGAGACGTATTCCAGTAGGGTTCGTGTACGTTGGTTCCGTCAGCTGTTGAAGGCGATTTGGCATTCGACAGGAGTGAAGGTTGCTTTACAACAATGCAGACCGAGGTCCAATTTGTTGCAGGCGTATCTGCCATCGGCGTCATTGCCCTGGGACGCACGCGCGGTGCAAGAAGTTGAGTCCTGGTTTTCGACGGCCTTGTCGCGGCCGTGCACCCGTGATGCAGGGGTGCTCAAAAACCTGCCCTTAGCAGCGAAGCTGGTTCGGATGCAGGTATGCCTCAATTAGAGGGTTGAACACAGACTGTCCACCTCGCTCCACCAACTGAGCAGGTGTGATGCTCGAAAATGGACCGAAAATGGTGGTTTGGAACATGTTTTATTTTCCCCAATACTTGGGATGATGATCCAATCTGACGAACTCATATTTTTCAGAGGGGTAGGTATACCACCAACCAGCTGTGTTTTTTCCAAGACCTCAGGTTTTGCAAAGAAAAGCAGCCAGCAAACCCAAACTGGCAACCCAACAGCAACAGCTCATGCACCGCAGGAGTTGCCACATTGGCAGTACGATAAGATGCTGGAGATGAAAACTCAAGTGGGGTTGGGGCCCCAGCAGAATGCGGAGCTACAGGCCTTGCCACTTGGAGCAGAGAAAGGTGACTTCACCAGCACAACTCATGGTATCCTGAGGATATCATGGGAATTATCAGACTCTTCTGTGGGATATAACGGATATTAAGGGATAATCAGCTCCATGGGGCAACATATCCGCAGAATTTGTTCGATGATTCCAGTGAGATCTTCAGCTTCATGGTTGCTTCGGAGATTTCCCAACATTGCCCAAGATGTCCCCATGTTTTTCAAAGTTATTCCCATTGAAACATATTAAAACATCTTAAAATCCAGCATTCTTAATGGGGATTCCATGCGGATTTCCATACGTGTCCCACGTTTTTCCCCATGGGTTCAACCAAGGCCCGTGGAAGACCACGACCTGTTGCGGTTTCTGGTGGCGCGCAAGTGGAACGTCGCTGCCGCGGTGGAGCAGTTCCAGGCACGGTGGTTGTTGTTTTTATTGGAAATACTGAGGGAAATGATGATATGTAGCCTCCGAAAAGATAGAAAGGTAATGAACAGTAAAATCTGAATCTATAGTTTTTGTATGTTTTTGTTATTTCAAGGAAAATGTGAGGAAAATTATGATGCAATTTGTATCACAGATTGGCCATGCCATCTTCAAAGAGGGGACCCCATAGGTTCCACCATAAAGTGTATCCCCGAAACAAACCCAGCGTCTGATGGGGTTGATACTACTAAGATCATGATGAATGGATGTTACAGTAACTGCTTGGTGGTTTCAAACATGTTTTTTTTAATGTTCCATAATATATGGGATATATAATCCTTCCCATTGACTTTCATATTTTTCAAGATGGTTAAAACATTTTTTAAAACCACCAACCAGGTAATTACATGTTCACTGGTAAAAAAAACTGGATGGTCAATGATTTTTTTGGTGGGGATAGGGTGAACCACCAACCAGCCATAGTTTCTATCATCCCAGCACAATATCGATGACAACAACACATAATCAGCTCAGATAAGGGCACTTTCTCATCATCCATGTATCATGTATCCATCCATCCAGTCACAACTGACAGCCACTATGTGTTCTGTATTCATCAGATATTGGTTGAACAAAAAATGGATATATATATATATAAATGATACGGTAAGTCCGACCCATATGGTCAAGCCCATATTGTTGGTGAACCAATTCATTCAAGGACGGTTGCTTTCCTCCATCCATGTTGTTGGTGAAATAGTGAAAAAAAACAACAAGTCCATCTATGTTTCCTCTGGTTAAATCATCATGAATCCCCATATCATCCCCAAAGAAGCTCCATATGTCAAACTCCGCCAATTTGTCAATGGTGGAATCTTGGGTTCCCTCCATTCCATTCCGATGTTACTTAAGTCGGAAAAAATCCGTGGTTTATCTGGACGAATCCCCATTTTTTCATGTGTGATGCTTAAATCATCTTAAATCCCAAATTTGGATACTGAAATATCCATCATTTGTGGATCCTGATTGATTTTGGATGTTTAAAAAATTAACCTCAAACCAGCATGTTTGGTTGGTTGCCCATTTGGTTGGATCCCGTTTGATATGCATCGTTTATCCCTCATCATTTGTTGATTAAATCCTTTAATTTCCTACTGGGATGAACCATAATTTGTCGATATCGTTGGCTCGTTACATCCGAATTTTGGGTAGTTTTTGTTGGTTAAACCCTGATTTGTGGTTCATAATTCATGTTAATCACCCTGTTTAGTTGGGTTACCCATTTTTACTGGCTTTCCATCACCGCCAACCCCACCATCCATTCTAGCTCCATTCCTATAGAGCCGCCTTTTTTGGTGGTTAAGTCACCATTTTTCTTGGTTAAATCACCACTTTTGTTGGTTAAGTCACCATTTTTCTTGGTTAAATCACCACTTTGGTTGGTTAAGTCACCATTTTTCTTGGTTAAATCACCACTTTGGTTGGTTAAGTCACCATTTTTCTTGGTTAAATC
>Ga0126342_10017332_pt1 | contig 12464 bp, 13 predicted proteins | sample Cyp1metagenome_FD_92528 | JGI IMG/M metagenome (GOLD analysis project Ga0126342, IMG submission 92528) | Coral microbial communities from Lord Howe Island, Old Settlement Bay, Australia - Cyphastrea 1 metagenome | ecosystem: Host-associated > Invertebrates > Cnidaria > Coral ... | reverse complement strand
CTATCTCTCTATCTCTCTATCTCTCTATCTCTCTATCTCTCTATCTCTCTATCTCTCTATCTCTCTATCTCTCTACCTCTCTATCTCTCTATCTCTCTATCTCTCTATCTCTCTATCTCTCTATCTCTCTCTCTCTCTATCTATCTATCTATCTGTCTGTCTGTCTGTCTGTCGGTCTGTCCGTCTGTCTGTCTATCTGTCTATATCTGTCTATCTGTCTATCTGTCTACCTGTCTATGTCTTCTCTCTATCTCATGATCTATCTAGCTAGTTATCGATCAATCTATCTACCTGTCTTGTCTATATCTGCATATCTATGTATCTATCTCTCGATCGGACCATCTGTCAATCTGTCTTTTGGCAAGCTGTAGAATCCACAGCGCGTGCCACAAAAATGATGGCTCAACGTACAAGAGTGGTCCGAACGCGGTGTGCTTTTCGCGCTTTGACATCGAAATTTGCCTCGCACCACAACGGCGTGCACTTTTTGCACATTTCAAGGTCTGACAGCGCTCCGAACCTGACGCCTTTGCGCATTTGGGAAATAAAATGTGCCTCGCGCCACAACAGCATGCAATTGTTCGTCTCTCATCCCACCAAATGGCTCCGCACCCGCCGCTTTAGCAAGCCGACTTTTCGACCCTCCCGGGCCACAAAACATTGGAAAGACATGGAAAACACAATGTGTTGCGATGTGTTGCGGCTTTTCTACCTTTTTCGCGCACCTTGATCTTCTTTCTACTGACTCTTTTCTCTTCTCTGACTGCTCTCACCACTGCTGCTGCATCTGTCCATAAGTTGGAAATTTAACTTCTATACTTCCTTCGACAAGACTTCTCTCTCTCCCTCTCTTTCGCTCTCTCTACAACTTCTATGATGTTGGTATCTGTCAAGCATATCTGCCGCGGTTTTGCGCAGCAGGCGCAACACTCTGTGCTCTCTAGACGGGTTAGAGATTGCGCGTCTTGGGTGTGCAATCAGCAAAGCTCTTAAGGTGCATCGACACCGAGCTGAAACCATGTGACAAGCGCAAAATTCCTAAATCCTTCGCAAGAAATTCGCAACTGCTTGAATTGAAATGGCAACCAAACAATTCCACTGATGGCAAAAAATCGGTCCATTTTAAGTTCCCTGCCAGAGTTCACCAACGCCAGTTTTGGTAGCGGCCCTGGCACACCACATATGGGAAAATGGCATGTCCATGCTGCCCTAATGTTACGTAGTTTTAGCATGCAGATCTGATTGACCGAATTCATCCTAATTCGCCATCTACACAGCTCGCGGGTTTCCACAGCACCCAGCCTCCCATCCGCCATAACCACCTTTGCCGTAGCCCTTGTCGTAGCCCTTGTCATAGCCCTTGTCGTAGCCCTTGTCGTAGCCCTTGTCGTAGCCTTTGTCACCAAATGGTGAAGCGGGCCGCACCTTCCGAGCGAACTCTCATTCTTCGGTTTTCTGCGAGTTGTTCTTGACTAATCTTGACTAATCTTGACTAGTAGGAGTAGCATGGAGTAGCTGTCCTGTGATTCCAGTTATCGCTGTATGTGATTGCAGTTTGTGTTACCTTTGTTGTTTTGGTCGTTCCTGACAATTATATCTCTTGTTGTTCTCCGTGTTGCTCTTCTTGTTGTTATCGTTGCTCCTGTCCTTGTTCTTGTCATGGCTCTTCTTCGTGTCATTTGCCTCTTCTTTCTTGTCATTGTTGTCGTTGTTGTTGTCGTTGTTGCGATTCTTGTCGTCTTTTTCTTCTCCTTCTCTTCTTCTCTTGTTCTTCTGGACAATATTTTTCTTGTTGTTGTTCGTCTTCTTCTTGTTTTTGCTGTTGCCGTGATTCTTGTTGTTCTTCATATTTTTGGTTGTGTTCCTCTCCTTGCTGTTCTTCTTCTTCTTTTTTCTTATTATTTTTCTTCTTCTCGTCCTTCTTGTCCTGTTGTTGTACTTGCTCCTGTTCTTGCTTCAGAGAAGTGATTTTGGTGGTTGTGATGAATGGAGTGATTGTGGTGATTGTAGCGGTTGCAATTGTTGTACTGACAGTACTTGCGGTAGCGTCAGTAGCTTCTGTATTTGTTTCTGGCTACTCTGGTCACTCAACTTACTTTTGGGTCCACGGCGGAGGGTACATTACTCAATGACCCGCTAGGCTTGTCAAACAGAAAGCATGTATGTCAATGTATGTGCATGTGTCATATTCACCAGAACTCGGCCAAATGTATGTTGACATATGTTGACACATGTTAAATTCTTGTTCGTTGCTTCTTGCGGTTTGCAGTAGGTATTCCAAGAATTTCCAAGACCTAATTAGGACCAAAAGATCTTGTGAGAAAACCAAGGCAGCTAAGTACTGAATGCAATCTACAAAAATGTAGAATTGTGGTTTGTTAGTCGTATGGCGTATGGTCCGGTCTTGCTGTCGCCCCGAAGGAAATGAGAACTTCAAATCTGGGGTAGCTCAGTTGATTGTCAGTTTCACTCCAGATGTGTGCTACCCAAGAGGACAGTCTTCCTAAAACTCTTGGCGCCAAAAACTAGGTTCTCTGTCTTTATACCAGGATATACCAGGTGTTGCAAAATGCTGCTGATCTGCGTACTTGTGACTTGTGGCCGAAGGGGTGAATCTGACAAGCAGAATTCAATCTCTCATCCTGAAATAAGCTGAAAATAACATGATCATACATCAACTCTACGATAACCTGAAATCTGTTTCGCCATGTTTCGCCATGTTTCGCCATGTTTCGCCATGCGCCAAGATCGTTGAAGTGCCTGGGAGCTGTAGCCAGGACGCCGTGATGCTGCCATGACTTGCTGAGACAACGTTGGAGCCTTGGAACGATCTCAGATGATCTCGGATGATCTCGGATCTCCACGTCGGGAGATGTCGGGACACGAGTTGACACGAGTTGACACGGGTTGACACGAGTTGACATGTCGAGATGGGCACATCTGGGCACATCTGGGCACCTTGTTCCGACTCGTTCCTCGTTCCTTTTGGATGTTCTTTGAAACAAGAATTCTTTGTGGAGTTTGGCAGCGTGGCTTGAAGTCTCCAACACATCCTGAGTTCCACACATTTGGTCTTGCCTGAAGCTGTAAAAGCAGCTGGCAAGCTTCATTTAGTTAATTATAGTATATTATAGTTACCCATGCCAAAAGTTGAGCAAAATCTGCCGTCTTAGACAGATTTAGACAGATCGTGGAAGACTTGGAGTCTGAGTGCGAAGCATTTTGTCCTCCGTGTCCTCCGTGTCCTCCATGCCCTTGGATCTTCAGCTTGGCAGAGTCGTCGCCCATATCGATGCGCCGATTGCGGTCTCTACGGCTTTCCTGGCCCGCTCGTAAGACAGACACGACTAACATGACAAACTCAATGCCTCAATGCCTTCAATCAAACATAATCAAACAATACGGACAACACCATCTTATTGTCTATGGATGAATCTCTGTGTCACACATTGAATACACATGAACGCCATAGCCAGAACACATGGTGTACTTCGAGTGTTGACTTACAATCGGAAAAAGGACAAAACAAAGTCATGTGACATGTCTAAAAGTCTAAAACTGTGACTGGTCACGTTCACTGTCTGGCAGATATGGGGAGGTGATTCCATGGTGACTCACTTTCGTGGATGTCAAAGAGTGCGGCATGGTGTGGCAAATGCTGAATCAGCAGCGGACAAATCAGACAATTCACCGTTTCAGTCCAATGGAACAAACACCAGCATAAACTTGATATAAACTTGATATAAACATAAATATCATAGAGTCTATAGAGTCTATAGAGTCTATAGAGCATAAACTAGATCGTGACCTAGCGCTGATCGCAGAGCTCGAAGGGACAAAGTCGGACAAAGTCGGACGAAGTCGGACAAAGTCGGACGAAGACACAACGAGGTCCACCTCCACAAAGTTCGACAATGTTCGACAAGTTCGACTGCACCTCCGTCAGCATCACGAACAAGTTCCTGACAGCTCCACCCAGGAAGCAGCTAAAACCGCAACCGGAGGCGACCGGAAGCGATCCGAGGAGAAACATGGAGAAACAGAAAGCAACACGACTGAAGCAACGGGAAACTGTGCTGTGACAAGCTGTGACAAGCTGTGACAAGCTATGAGTGGAGCAGAAATAAATGAGCTAGTGTCACTGTAGCTTAGCACCATGTAGGAACATGGATGTATAATATTGTTTGATATATTGTTTGATATGGAAAATGCGACGAAAATATGTGGCATGCGGAACTCTGTGGATCTCGACCCGTCTCGACCCATCTCGATCTGTCTCGACCCGTTTCTTTCTCAGCCCGTGGCGTGGATTCCAAGTCTTCCGGGAGCTGCGCTTCGAGCACCTCACAGCCGAGCCAAGATTCCGACTTAGCCGCTCTTAGCTTTAAATCCTTTAAATCCTTTAAATCCTTTAAATCCTTTAAATCCTTTAAATCCTTTAACTTGTGCATACTTTTACCATCACTATCCATTCTTATATATATTCTAAATTAGTCTTATGTGTTCCTAGCGGTACTTGGAGGATGGGTATCTGAATAATTTGAATAATTCCAAATATGTCCAAATATGTCCAAGTCTTCCGACTGCGGCATGGTCAGGCCTTGCTTTTGCCTGTGATGAGAACGGTGTCGCGCACCAAATCCACAACCTCCTGACACGCACCAAGTCGTTTACCCAGCTTCTGAAGCAAAGCGCACAATTCCTTCACATTCAATACAAATCCGACACAAATCCCATATATACAATGAATTACAATGATATGAGTATGAATTCCATGCTGGGGAATCCAGTTTCGTTTCAGATGCATATCCCAAATCCGGTTGCCCTCAGAGCGTCCTCGCAGTTCTCTACACCGAAGGCCTTTGGGTTCAAGGCCTGCGAAACTGGTAAAGACGAAGATAAACATAGAGATTCGAAAAAAAAAGCTAAACACAAAAAAAATACCACTCAGAGTGAGATGAAAAGTGTTTGACTTTAAGAATATGCCATGTTCACCTGCATGTGTCGTCAATCTTCATGTTGGTTTGCACCTTCCATTTTCACATGTTCATTAAATGTTCTGTCATTTTCCCATATTTCTACGGCTTGGGCAGCATGAAGCTAGGGATGTTGTTGAAATATGTTGAGCTGAAATCGTATTGGATTCGCTGCATCAGCCTCTTGAAACATCTCGAAACCGTATCAATCTCCAATATGCAGGGTCAAACACTCAACTCATGACTTTCAAGAAGGAATGGCACCACACCGGCACTGGCACCTTCTTGTAATATTTCTGGTAATAGAAAGGAAGGTGTTCCACTGGAACTGCAACCTTTCAGCATACTCAGATCACAGCTTCCAGATGCTTCCAGCATGCTTTGGGCTGCCGGGAAGAATACACGTCGGGAATCTTCAAACGGCAAGTGTAACATGTGCAACTAGTCGAACAGTATGAACAGTAGAATCTTAGAACGGGAAAGGAAATCGCTTGGGCCTGGAATGCAGTACCCAGTCGCAATATGTCGCAATCTCCCGGTCCAAATGAACCCAACATCGAGCAAAATAACAAATGGATAGAAATGGATAGAAATGGGGGAAATGGTGGAAATGCGACCAACATGGCTCGCAAGATGTTGGAAACGGGAAAGGTTTCGCTGAACATTTCGTCAATAGACTGATGGACTGATGGAGCGAAATCTCAGATAGAGTTGCTCCGAAGGGCACTGGCAGATGAAAATTACTGTGCTGAAAGTGCTGAACTCAAAAAGGAGAAGGGCAAGGCAGCCGATTCTGTCCCTGCAGCTTCATGATGATTGAGGGTTCATGACTCGTGTGCACGGCCTATGAACGATATGAACCGATATGAACCGATGTGAACCGGTGCATGGTGGAACTTTACTCTGTGGCCTCTGCCTTTCTGGTAATATGTAGTGAATTGGAAGAATATGTTGAACGATTTGTGTAGAATTATTGAATTGTGAATTGTCGAACTTTTACTGTTGATTTTTGTTGCGAGTTCGAAAGCCGTTCCTCCACTCCTGAGATTGCAGCTCGGTCTGGGTCATTAGAATCCTTGCTGAAGGCGTGCGCCATCCTCGACGCACAATGGAGACGAAATCATCGAACCGAATCTAACCGATCATCAAACATGTCGGCCTATAATTATTTGATAATTACTTTGATAATGTTGATAGTACTTGTATACCATCGTGTACGACATACTTGTACCATCACACGATCATCGTGTATCTTTGCGACAGAAACATGTTCTCTTTAGAAAATCCTCCACACCGACTTTGATTTTAACGGCACGATCGTCCCGAATCGCCCACTTCTCTGACATGGTGCACGCTTAAGTGCACGCTTAATGCACGCTATGTATCTCTCAATATCTCTCAGATTCTCTCAGTCCAAGTAGCAAATGGAGTTCATAGCGCGCACCTAGGTTCCGAATGGTTCCGAATGGTTCCGAAATGTTCCGAAGTGTTAAGCCCAAGCGTCGGGCTCCGAGATGTGCAAATCAACGGAAACATGAGATACGACCGGGGTGGATTTACAGAATCTTACAGAATCTTACAGAATCTTACGCTCGCTTTTTTGAATCCATCTTCAGCATGCTATTGAAAGGCTCACTAAAGTCAAACTGCCTCAAAAGCTGACTGTCTCAGGCTGGCCACTCATGAGGGTCCAATCTTCAAAGCCGAAAAAGGCGAACAATGGCCTTGGAAAGTCGCCAAAACCACCAGTCGAACAGTGGTCCCCTAGTTTCAGCAATTCGACAGTCCGGTTTTCCCCAAGGCCAAAATAACAAAGGCAAAGGCAATGCCTCTTAATGCCTACCAAAAATCTTGGCAAGATCTGGGCAGGTCCTTTGTCTCCTTCGAATTGCAGACTGGACATGTCAAATTGATCTGGTCGATCCTCGTTTCTCGACATTCGACACATCGAGGACCTGTCTCTCCACCGCCCACGTCTGAAACGTCTTCTACGCCGAAGACGTCCAGGTGATCGAAATCGACCTCAAAACATTCACCACAACAAAGAGCAAAGACCAGCAAGATCAACAAGATCAACAAGGCACAAAGCGAGGACTTGAGTAACACATGTAAAACACATGTAAAACACATGTAAAACACATGTAAAACACATGTAAAACACATGTAAAACACATGTAAAACACATGTAAAACACATGTAAAACACATGTAACAAGACCGAAACAAGACCGAACCACGAACATTCTCGCTGCGGAATTCCCATGCGGCCACCAAGGCGACAAGAAATTAGACGAGACAAGAACATTTCATGCGTTCTGCGATCTAACTATCAGAACCATCACTTATCCTTCAGAGATTTTAAAAATTGTCTTCCCATGTTTTCCAACTTAGAATTCCAAGCCCGGTTCACACACAAAGCCACCAGAACTTGAAGGAGACGAGAACAGCAGAGTGTCGCAGGACAACAAGTACGCACTCTAAACACCAAAGCAGCGTTGACTATGCATTGCAAACCAAATACTCAAGCGTATTTAACATGGTTTGAACTTTGAACCCATTGTATGATAGATTCACCTATCTACTGGTAAGTCTATGACTATTTTCAATCTAATATGGTCTATTTCGGTTTATTTCAGGGTGTTTGGGCTTACTTTGTATTTCATCATTTTCCGGCTGCTCGTCACATGAGATTTTCTGCCGGTCCCAGCTCTCTCCTTCTCCTGATCATAGCTCTGAAAATCATTACATCCATAGGTGCCAAATGGCTGCCAATCTGAGATGGATGATGATGGCTGTCAAACAACATCGATGACGGAACAAACAACAGATCTGCTGCACCTCACCAACGTCTTTGTCAACCTACGCAAGGAATCTTCGAACGCTGACAGACTCATGAACCAAGGAAGATCAAGGAAGATACGAAACATTACGAAACACATTCCATCGGCACAGGTTCGACTGCCGTTCGTGCCTCTGTGGCATTTTTCTTGGCCTTGGAACCAATCGATTGCAAAAACAGATAGAAAATCGATTGCAAAAATCGATTGCATAAATTGCATTAAGTTTAATATAGTTTAATAAACATTCCGTCGCCAATCGAGTGCATACTTGGAGGCTCCGAGACCAAGCAATCCACTTCTGCCTTGTAGACATTCTGCTTCGCTTGGTAAGACTGCACCACCTGAGAGATTAGGCGTCACTGGGTCGGTTATCACTTTACTGCGGGATATCGTTGTTGGACGAACATATTCAGCTGTCTTTAATATCACTGTTTTTTAACATCGAGTTCACATGAAGTTGCTGAAATTCCTGGCTTTCTAAACAACCTCTCAAACAGGTCCAGAACGGTCTGTCTCTGAGGCCCCCGTGCTTTTTGCCATTCTTTCCACTTGGCATTAAACCACTCTCCGGGCACCAAATCTGGAGACGTTGTGCTGACATAGTTTTAAGTAGTAACTCAATGACTGTGATATGAACGTAGCAATACGTTGCAGTATGATGCAGTATGCAGTATGTATATTCTGATTTGCATTGCAGATGCATTTCGTTTGTCACGTCGCCTTCAAGCCGCGAGGTCAGCTTCTTCATCTGCCACACAATCCACACTAATTCGTCACTTACATTAATATCATTAATTCGTCACATGAATTCTATGGCTTAAAAATGCTTACAGCTATGGACCATCGGATCGGTGCAGAGGGCAAGTGAGACACAAAACGAGACACTTACGACACTACGGGATACTAAACTGGATACTACGGATGATTAAAAGCTTTGCAAAGAACTACGAAACTCACGTACTTTTTCTCAAATCCCCATCCCAGTACGCGTTGGTGCCCGTCAAAAGTCTTCTCAGAATTTCACTGCAAGGTTTTTCAAGGCGAATGTTGCAACCAATCAGTATATGTTTACCTGCAAAGCGTATTAAGCGTATTTCATGAGAAACTGCAGTGCCATTACGGGTGCACAACTGTTTTTGCTTTGCAACTGCTTTTGCAAACTACAGCTGAAAACCAAACGCGCAGCTCGAGGAAAACAAACAAACAAATCGCGTCGAGATCTCTCGAGTGTCGTCTGGGACCTCCCATTTTGTTTTTGGAATCTCCAAAACTGCTCTACAAATCTCTACAATATGTTCCTTCTATGTTCCTTCTATGTTCCTTCTATGTTTTCTATTGTGCGGTTCTGGCTGAAAACCACAGTAAAAACGCACCGTAAAGGCTCGGTTAAAGCTATGCGATGATTCGGAGTGTTTTTGCAGCAAGGAATCATATAGGCACCTAAAGATCCTAAAGGACAGAATCGATAAACGGTTCAAACTCACGCCATAGGAGAGCTGGTTGTCATCTTGTTTGGATATGTTTGGATGCCATGGATTGATCTGTCATGATGTCACGACAGTCACGACAGTCACGACAACGACTGCAACGACTGCAACGACTGCAACGACTGCAACGACTGCAACGACTGCAACTGCGCCTGGATCCATTCGTTCAGATGTTGCTTCGCGCGGTCCTCGTCGTGCCACACCCAGCGGATCTCGTCGAACTCCTCCTCTGGAAGCGCCGACATGGAACATTGTAACTGGCCATGGAAACTACTGCATTACAATTTAAATATCATCAAAACATGCGTATATGATGTACATGTACTTGAATATCTTATCATATCTTATCATATCTTATCATATCTTATCATATATATAGACAGTTATATGCAATCATTCATATGGTGTATACAGTGTTTCTACGTTTGAGTGTAGGATTCATTTCCCAACTGATCATTTGGCGTTTCCGATCAAAATCTGGCATTGTGTTAGACAGGTTGTGTGCCGTTCTGAGCTTGCTGCCTGTAACTTCAACCCCAAGAAAATGCATTGATGGTATTACTAAGTATTACTATATAAGTATATTAATTTAAATTACTAAATAAAAAATTGCAATACTACATGACGATACATGACGTATTGAAACGTTTTACACTATGGAAGTATTGCTGCTGCATTCACTTGATCTCACTTGTCTATCATCCTATCATCCTCGTCATCTGGGAGGGAGAACTTCTGGAAGTTCGTATTGAGCACATACGGAGTCAAGTCGTTTACGGGTGCCTTGGAAGCAAAGGCTCCAAGGCGCCAAGGCGCCAAGGTGGTATCAGTTTGGGATAGTTTCGTTTCTCAAACGCACGAGAAATAACGAGGTTTCACAAACTCAAACGTTTCTCAAACTACTCAGTAACTACTCAGTAACTACTCAAACTACTCAAACTACTCAAGCCACATGCTCTTTCTGCTCTTGGCTTCTTGCTTTTCGGAAGACTAGTTTCTTCCTTCAAAGCAGCACAGCATCAAAAAGTACCAAAGCCAACATGAAACAGCAATGGCAAAGGAAAGCACCATGAGACAAGTCATGAAATACTTGTTCTGAGACTACTGTATCAAACCCTGTGCAGAAATATTCTCCAGACTTGAGGAAAGTAGATACTAAACATCTCCGGCATACAAGTCCCACAAGATACCAAAAGCAACAGCCCACTTGGCTGACAAGGAAAACAAGATTTTCCCACTTGGCATGTTCGATTTTCCCTCCAACTTCTTCTCTTCTGGATGATGTTGCTATTTTGCACCAATGCCAGCACCATTTGCACAGGTTTGCGCAAGCTTGCACTGGGTCCCATGCTCTTCAGCTGTGAGCTCTGCTTGTGGCACATCCTGTCACGAGAAAAAAAACGAACATAGAGGGGGATGACAGTGGTAAAACCGTAGAACGTTTGAAGGACGGTGCTAAACAGGGCGAAGAAATACTGCAAACGTTGTCTCCACATGTCTCCACTGTCTCTGAACTTTGAAGGACGGCACTTCTTAGGTCAACTGCACTAAGCATACCTAAGAATGGCCATTGACCGTTCATAGACTTCAAGTGAAAATGCGTTCTGCCTATGGAAACGCATAGACTTTTCAGGTCTCCACATCAAGAAATTCTACGCTTTGTAACTTTGTGCATTTCCTGAACAGTTTGATATATGTTGATCTTCTCCAACTCTTCCCGTATGCACCTCCAACTCCACATCTTTCACTTCTTCCTCATCGTCCTCTAAAAGGTGCTGATCTACAATGAATCCATTTCCACTTTAAAACCTGTGAATTATGTTTTACATTTCCAGACACCATATGAAACCATGTTTTCTATGTTCTATCCGATTCTATCCCTTTCGCTCTTCAAACTCTTCATGCTTTTGATGCTCTTCATCTTCATTGTTTAGGTTTCAAGACACCGTAGCGAAAATCACGGCGTCCAAGTCCCCCAGTCACAAATCACACCTCCTTCTCGTCGAAGGGTTCGCCTCTTGTTTCGGCCTGTCTCCGAGGAAAACTGCCATGATTCCATGATGATGTCACTTAGGTTGCAAATCACACAGGGCTTAGGGGAATCAAAGATCGTGTCTTGCAGTGTTTGTTTTTTGTTTCATCCTCCTTTTCTATATTGTGCTGTTATTAGTGGTCAAGCAACTTGTGGCTTATTTGAAAACACAGACACGCTAATATACACTAATATACACTAATGAACGCTAATCTAAATAGCGCAGCTTCCCGTGAGGCCACTAGGAGTTGCTACCTAATGTCACACATTCTGCAACACATTGTGCAACACATTCTGGATGCCTCCAAACTACCCACCTTTACCAAATCCCCTCAAGTAACTCTGTGCTGAAAGATGCTGAAGATTGCTGAAGGGGGATGCTTACAGAACCTGTTTCACTGTTTCATTGTTTCAGCATTCATAAACCTTATGAATCTTATGACATTCTGATTTCACCCGTTTCACCCGTGGCGATTTCACCCACACAGTCACGGAATGTCAAGGAGAGGTCCGCTAGGAGAGGTCCGCTCAGAGGTCCTCTCGTTTTCTTCTTTCGAACTCGGCTTTTCGCTTGAGCGCATCTTGCACTTTCTTGGCCTCCACTTTCTTGGTGCGGTTCAACGGTTCTCTCTTTTTCCCAGTTCTAAGGCATTGCTTTACCAAAATTCCCGTGGTTTCCCAGCCATGTGTTGATCAAAGCAACATTGACAAACAAAAGCCCTGCCAAGTCGGCCTTGTTCTCAGGGTCTAGAGGCTGCTGTTTTTCGGCAGTTTTCTTTCTCTCCTGTCACGAAAGTTCAGCGCATCTACATCGAGTGTCAAGCGCACCCGTGTCAAAAATTTATCTAAAAGAGAAGATGCGGACCGAACATATGTGAGTGGAATATGTGGGAGAACGGGTGAATAGATAGATACATAGATACACAGATACATGAATACATAGATTCATAATTACATAGATAGATAGATAGATTAGATTAGATTAGATTAGATTGGATTGGATTAGCTTAGATTAGATTAGATTAGATAGATTAGATAGATTAGATAGATTAGATAGATTAGATAGATTAGATAGATTAGATAGATTAGATAGATTAGATTAGATTAGATTAGATTAGATTAGATTAGAT
>Ga0126342_10017331_pt1 | contig 12465 bp, 9 predicted proteins | sample Cyp1metagenome_FD_92528 | JGI IMG/M metagenome (GOLD analysis project Ga0126342, IMG submission 92528) | Coral microbial communities from Lord Howe Island, Old Settlement Bay, Australia - Cyphastrea 1 metagenome | ecosystem: Host-associated > Invertebrates > Cnidaria > Coral ... | reverse complement strand
GGTCTTCAATGGTCTTCAACATTCTTCAACATTTGCAGTCCATGCTAAAACTCTCTACTAGTAGCTGACTCGTGCACCAAGTACATACTTTGCTCAGCTTCAATGCCTGCTTCTTGCTTCACACAAATCACAGACACGCCCACCAGTCATTGGTCTCTCTTCCATCTCACTTGTCCTTTCCCCAATTGGACCTGGGCGTGCTAAAGAACATCTGTGCGAAGAGACTTCTCAATCTCCTACAGAAACAGCAGTCGGTCGTCCTCACAAGTCTTCACGAATTGTCTTGCTTACCCATGCAAACATTACAGCGAATCAGGAAGTTTAACCTGCGAAAGTGGCATTGCAAGATAAAGCACACTAGCAGTCACTAGCAGCAACAAACAGCTTGCAGTTTTTGAGGTTGGTGCTTGATGGGGACTTTGTCGATCTGTTCTGGAACGCGCTCAACTTTGAACATGCCACGAGCCACTGACATAATTGGGACACCGGGCACCTGTTTCAAGACTGGCAAGCACGCATACCACTACAAGTAATTGCAATACCACAAACTCTATGACAACATGCATCTTCCATGACCACTTCATACATCTTCAATGCGCTGTCAGGGCCGCCTTGCGGATTCTTCGCTTCAAGTCTTTGTCGTTAGTGCAAACGATGTAACATCTGTGAGCGTCTACTCTGGAGTGGATGCAATCATCTGCATAAATGCCTTTGTGCTGACATGTCAGCCGATGGAATCCTCAGCTTTCAGTTGGCAGCTAGAATCAAATTACAGTATTCAATCCTTGACTTTGCAAGCCCAATTTCGACAGAGCCTCCTCTAAATCCCCCTCTCAAAATCACCTTACTCACCCGCTCCACTCGGGCATCCAAAACCTATTTGCCAGCAAGCACAACGCAGGCAAGGGGCGGGGGTCTTTTGCAAGGCGCAGCGCCAAGCGATGACGAGTGCCTAATCTTTCCAGCTCACCATACACACCTTGCGACAAAGACCAACTGTGACGTAGCAGCTCTCGGGACTGCAACATGTCATATCATATCATATATACCAAATCATATATCATACAAATATCGTGTATCATTGTCCTGCATTCCCGCTTATGCAATCTGGAACCTGAGTAAAGATTTAGCCACAAAAAACGGTGGAAAACTCTTCCATGATGATTAATTAACATTGACAGCGGAGTTGAATTCACAATGGCACGGTGCAGTTCGTTTCCCTGCAACCGGGAAACAGTCGGTGATGCATGGAACGCATTTTGCCAACAAGCACTCCATGGATGCTTTGAAAATATCCAGCTTCATCTGGATTGACATGTTGATGAAATTGGTGTCTAGTAACCTCAGGCAAAGCGCAGTACAGCAAAGCTGCTGGCTGCAACATGTTACAACATCGTGAGCCTATCTGAGCCTTGTTTGACTGAGGTTAGGACAGCTGATATGGTGGCTTCAAATTGGAGTTGAATTGAAAGAACAACGAAGAATGGGCTTTGGGCGCTTCTCGGACGCCATCGTCCTTCTTCTTTTTCCTAATGGGGAGACAGAGTAGAAAACACACATTGAGCCATTTCACGTGCTGATGCTTCCCGAAAATTTCGGCTGGAGAATGTACGTCGAAGCCAGCGGCAGGCAGCGCAGGATCGATCACACAAGGCATATGTACAGTCTATACAATTAGTATCAATTAGTTATGGCACGATTTCATTGCATCACTGACAGACTGTGACATGTGGTGACCTCTTCAAATAAACAAACTCAAAAAAGGTCCAAAAAGTCTTGCATCCGAGTGTCTTAATGGTTCCCTTGACTTGCCTTGGCGCGGCAGTGCTGGACTTCTCGCTTTCCAGCAAATGTTGAAGACTCCTAATGGGTGAAAGAAGTACTAGACACACATCTATTGTGTGTGACATGTATTTATATAGTATATATAATATAATATATATATATGTGTACTTGCATATTCATATAAATTAATATAAATTATATATAATATAAACTGGCTGGGCAGCAGTTCCATGTTGCTAATGTTGCTCGTGGCTGCAGCTTAGCATCGCTGCATCTTTGAGTCGCGGATCGTTTCCGCTTAAACGCTTCATGGCCAAGCCAGTCTGCTTCTTTCTTCTGGCCTCCATCCACTGGGGCGTCCCATGAAACAACCCAAAAACATGCGCATTATTGCACAGCACATGCGCAGCCATGATGTGTCTAAAAAAGGTGCCTCCGAATTTGATGGTCTATGATGGCTTATCATCGTTGACCTACATATTCAATTGCACAAACGGCATAAACATGCTACTTTGGGGCGTACCGATTTCCAGACATACCAAACTGACGAAGTGGCTTTAAGTATGCCACCATACGACCGGCACCGGCACCCCAAAAACTACGAAAAATTAAATGCGACCGCGACGAAGAGTACTCAGGAGATCGCATCAGCAATCTGCTCAGGTGGACGGGAACTCCCCAAATTCCCTGCCTTCCGCTGCTTAGTGCCCATCGTAGTGTTGCTAAAGTGATCTGGAGTGCATCAATGCTACAGCTGCTAAGCCAACTTGAGCCAAAGTCATGAAAGTCTTCCAACATCTTTTCTTCAACGGTGTGCAAGAAAACTCTGGTATACCTACGGAACCAACCAAAGTTTGGTATCATGTCAGTTCCATCGCGTGACTTTCAACCTGTAAACATCGGCCAAGCACGCCTCGGACGTCCAAATGTCTGCCCTTCTGCTTGTTGCCTTTGCGCCTTCCAGCCTGGAGTTTTGAGTGCCAGCGTCTTTCGTAACCGATAACATGAGGATGGAGCTTGGCATCATAAAAATCGACAAAGTGTCATTCCTCCAAGATCTTTTCCATTGGCAGACCAGAAGATTGTCCAACAAGACTGTTTGCAAAGTTGAGTTCAGCAACTGTCTTCTGTTTCATTTTGGTTTGAGGTGCCACTCCCATGAGTGTTGAGGTGTGTCTATATTGATCTCCGCATCGTAAGACAGCAGAAAGTCAGATTCTCCCGAACGGGAAACACGAGGAAGCAAAAACTCACATATCTCCGGGTGCAATGTTGGACAAGGCCAAATACCTCATCAACTAGCATGATTCACCAACAAATCTACCTCTACCACCATAAATTTGGGGCCCACCGGCCAACCCAATCCACAATACAACACCATCAATCACCATCAACACCATAGGAACATACCAAGAAGATCCAAGGCGATCCAGGGGCCTAATGATTGGCTAATGGATGCTACTGTAGTATAGCGGGTATCGTTGGGAACGTCGCCTTTGACTGGCTGAAGCCATTGACTTTGGACCCCAGCGCTGACTTCCATGACTCCTGGCAAATCTTGGCCACTGGCATAAGCGTCTCAATGCTTCAACATCTTGCAGCCAGCGATTACATTTTTTCAAGTATATATATATATATTGATGCTGTTTGATGCATGCTTTTACTTGGGCGCATCGAAACATGCAATCTTCTTTCTGAAAACTCCTAGGTCCTTCTTGAGATACACAATGGTTGCTTTAATGTTATCTCATTCCTCTTACCTTTTTCAACAAACATATATACGGATTCTCGGTCATGACTTCTTCAAAATCATAGAGCGAACCTTGACTCAGAAAACAAGAACCCCCCCAAAGAAAGCAAATTTGAATGGTGGTGAGGGATCACAGCGTTTCTCCTGCCTGCAACCATCCAACAACGTGATTCCAGAAACAAAGTAGATTGGAACGCTTTGCGGACAGGCATGAAACAGCATCCAAGCTCCATACTCATAGTCTGCTGGCAGGGAGATTGCCTGACAACATGTTGGCTCACGTTGAGGCATCTAGAGTCTAGGACAGCAGTTACACATGGTTGAAGCAAAGAGGACCCAAATCCCAAATGTGATTGATCAAATACAGTGCATGGACTTTGTTTAGTGTAATAAGCATTTGCAAGGCATTATTTTCTGTTCAGAAATTTGACAACATTTGGTCAGAAAACACCAAAATAAAAATAAATTCGCGCAAGGTGGCAAAGCAAATCTCTGAAGAGCCTCCTCGTTGATTGATGGTGACCTTCCACTGCAATGGTTTTTGAATGGTTTATGAATGTTCATGACTGCTGCATCATCTGGGGGAACCGAGTCACAGCCTCACAGAGTGATACTGACTTATTCCAATGCAGCCATTGGTAGCCAGTTACCATGGTCAGCTAAAATGACATGTTGGACATGTTGGCTGTCCCATTCACCGCTGACCAATGGTTCCACATTTCAGCTGCTGAGGCCATTGCACTGTGTACGAGTAGCGTGTGAACCTCCAGATGGGAAAAGGATGGTTTTAGTCCGTGGAAGGCCTAATGATGATCCTAATGCACAGCTGAATCTGTTCTACTCCAAGACGTTTTTTCCAACGACGCTGTGATATTTTGTGGGGAACATGCAGCAATGCTCAAAGCTGTCAGAGCCAGCTACTTAGTTCGCGGCAGGCCAAAAGCGTCGCAAAGAACCAGAGCTGTCAGAGCCACAGATGGGATGATCAGACCTCGACGTTGTCAAAGGCTCCAAGTGTCTGAGCATATATGTATATAATTGTATATATAGATTATATTGTATGCATGGGGACATTTAATTCCCATGAAATATCCATGTTCATTTGTTATACCAGTAGTGCCGCACAAGGCGGTGGCGGATGTTTCAAAGATAGGACACTATAGGAGAGGAGAGTTGTTGTTGTGATGCATGGATGGCAGAGCCAATCCACTGATGGACGGAAAAGTGGTTGGAGTTGTGCTTTTTGGAGTGGTTGCAATGCTTGCAATGGTCACCTCACTCACAACTCCTGGATGTAGTGTGGTGTAGGGCAGTTGTAGTTGTAGTTGTAGTGGGGTTGATGTTGTAGTTGTGTTGTGGTGCAATGAATGTAGCGGAATGAAATATAATGTCATGTACTGTGCTGTAGTGTAGTGTAGTGTAGCCTAGTGTAGTGTAGTCTAGTGTAGTGTAGTGTAAAGTAGTGTAGTTGTAGTTGTAGCTGTAGTTGTAGTTAGTGTAGCGTAGTGTAGCGTAGTGTAGCGTAGTGTAGCGTAGTGTAGCGTAGTGTGGTGCAGTGTAATTAGTGTAGCGTAATTGTGTGTAATGTACAGTAGTTGTAATTGCATGTGCAATTGCAGTTGTAGTCTAGTGTAGTGTAGTGTAGTGCAATGAGATGAGTGTAGTGCAATGTAATGTAGTGTAGTTGTAGTTGTAGTTGTAGTTGTGGTTATATATAGTTTTGGTTGTAGCGTAATTAGTGTAGTCTACTATGATTAGTGTAGTGTAGTGTAGTTAGTGTACTGTAGCGTAGTACATTTGTATTTGTATTTGTGTTGTAGTGGTAGCGTGGTGTAGTTGCAGTTGCAGTTGTAGTTGTTTATCTATCTGTCTATCTGTCTATCTATCTGCCTATCTGCAAGTGTGAAGACGAAGCTACCCTGCGAGACTTCCAATTTTTTTGAACTTGACATTATCAGAAGGGCAGCAATTCTGCGAGACTTCCTTCAAAAATGGAAAGTTGAGTGCAGAGCTGACGGCCTCGTACCAATGCGTTTTGTGATTTGCCCACTCCATCTGTCTAAAGTGCTGTGCCTGCCATGAAAGAGTGGCCAGGTCAAACGAAGTGCTGCACCTGTCAGGCAAATCACCTTAGCAAACCTGAAGATCTGATGCTCCAAAATGCAACCCCTCTCAGGAAATCAGCGCCCTGACCTCCTAACATCTCTGATGAACATGTCTTTTGTACTGCGCCTGCCACGCGAAATGCACCTTTGCAGATCCCCTTCAAATGCCCCACGCCCGCCATCGTTTTTGAAAATGCTACAAAATCCTCACGTTTTGCTCCGCTTTGACAAAATGCAGAATCCCTTGCGCCTGCCACACAAAACGACGCTTCAACGTGCAAAAGTCGCGCGAACATTTAGTGTGTTTGACATCACTTTTGACATCTGAACTTAATGGTGCGTTTACATTTTGACTTCGAAATGTGCTTCGCGCATCCCTGCCGCTATAGAGGGGGAGGGCGGGGGGGACAAAACCAACCTGTCGAATTCCACTTTTTCTTGCTTGGAAACCCTGGGGTAGTGATCCAGCCCTTCAAATGGAGTTTTGAAGTAACATTTCTTAAAAAGCCTTGGGCACTGGTTAGAAAATACGTGGGCTTAGCGCCGGAGCTAAAAGCAAGTATGACGACGGCAGCGCAATTTTTGGAGGGATGCCACCCCTACACATGTGCTGCTTCAGTCTGACATGTGCTTAGCTCCTCCGGAGCTAAGCGCAAGTATTTAATTTTCATCTGCTTGACAATGATTTGGAATGACGAGGAATGTTGATCATTGAGCAAAAATGCAAACATGGAATTTTAAAATGAAATTTCAGTACGACTCCCCCCCCTCAAATTTCATTTTAAGAGGGTAGGGATTTCACGCCACAACAGCGTGCACTTTTTCGACACCTCAACTTCCAAAAGTGCTCCGAGGCCGTCAGTTTTTAATTTTTAATACTTTTGACTTCGAAATGTGCTTCGCACCACAACCGCCTGCAATTTTTCATCTCTCATCTGGCCAAATGGCTCCGCACCCGCCGCTTTAGCGAGCCTACTCTTCGACCCTCTGGAGCCACAAATCATTGGAAAACACAGTGATTCGCGACTTTCCTACCTTTTCGCGCACCTGCATCTTCTTTCTTTTGACTCTTTCTCTTCTCTGATCTTCTTCCTTTGCTTTTTCGTCTGTCCATATTGTCGGAAGTTTGACTTCTAAACTTCCTTCGATTAATTATTTAATATAAATGCAAGAGACAGGCATTCATGCATTTAGACCCACCGCTCCCCTTGGTTCATTGAACACATCTCTGGCGTAAACGAAAAGTTTGCTCAAAACTTCCAAAATTTCATCAGTCTGCCGAGTGCATGGCCCCACAGCCATGGTTGACGCTGTACTCGAAACTGGGCAATGCTGGCTACAAACAAACAGGCACCATTGGGTAATGAACTGAATGATAGCATTGTGATCAACATGTCATAGAATCTTACCCTGGGTCCTATGACCAGGTGGGCCTGGTTGGACCTGTGATGACCTGTGGTTTGTGGCACTGCATGGCATTGCGCTTTGGATTGAATCTGCGGATCCTGGAAAAAATGTACATATTAACAAACTATCATATAAATTTAACAATTAAATCAGAATGCATCAATGTTCTGCTAAACATTGTCAGCTTGCCGACAATGGCAAAACCACCGCCCAGCGGCTGCGCAAGGTCGAATAAGCTCCACCATGAGCAGCCATTGACTCAACGAAATGAAAGCAGGTGCAGAGACCAGACGCGTCTCTCACAATATCAAAACTATTGTCATGTATAGTCATGTGCGTTTTCCACAACTTCCCCTCACCTGCCAAGCGTTCCGTTGATCACTTTTTTGAATTCAGCGCAATGGACTCCATTGAAAGCAGTCCACACTGAACGTGCCTAGTCTCACAGTAGCTAACCCTGCGTATTGATTGGTACTGTATTTTTTAGCTGCATGCAACTGAGCCACAACAGCAGCTGGAAGCAATGTTCGTGCCAACCATTTTCAAGCAAACTCACGCAGCATATGCAAGAGCATGGAACCGTAGGTTCTGCATGGCGTATGTTGTTGGTGCGGGGGTGACGATGACATCCCAACCTATCTAAGGTGGCACGCACCGAACGTATGCACAAAGGCACAGGTGTACCTGTGTAAGTGCCTGCTGCCACACAGTGAATTCCAAGCACCTTTTGTTAAGCAAGCGCACAGCTTGATCAAACTTCGCAAGAGGACCCCAGTCTTGATCTTGCATCCCTTGAGTACAATCAGATAGGAACCTGGCACAAATGCTGACGGGTTGAGCGGGTTGAAAACATTCATTTACTTCCAGTCCCAGTTAATCCCAGTTACATAAATGCTATTCAAGAGTTCTTTGTGCGCTCACTGGATTGCATCCCATTGTCATAGCAATCTGTTGAAGGGAGATGAACGATGGATATTTTGACCTTGAAGTGATGTTGCAAGATGATGCAAGTGATCCTATGATGTTTCCTCCACAGTATCATAGAGTACTTGACGCTGCACAGGGAAGTTTCAAATCTGGCCTGAGCTAGGACAGCTCTGGGATGTCCTTCTGGAGCAGAACCTTAGGACAAATTTGCCAACACTTCGCAAATTTCGCACACCTCAAGTCAGAAAACAAGCCAAGGCCCAAGGCCAGCAACTAGGTATATACAGGTTTCTCAGCAGCTGTTACATGGTTTGAAAAAAAAAGATTGCACTGAACATGAAAACCGGGCGAGGCTAATAAAATCAAGTCACCGAGCTTTGGTTCTTTGAAAGCTTCACTCGATGCCTGGCAGACTTGAGGTCAAATATATGGTCAAATGCAATGTTGTGCTTGGGGAAAGGCCTCAATTTTCTGCCACAGTAGCGTTGGATGCTAGGTCTAAGTGCATACATTGACCCATATTGACCCTCTTCAAGTATTGGAAACATATTATGCGACTATATTGATTTATATTGTACTTTGACCTCGCATATCTTGATAAGATAAAAGAACCAGACTCCATGGTATCTTGTACGAGGTGCAGTTTTCTGAGGATCAACTGTTAGCTTGAGTCTGAGGCTGAGGACATGTTCTTTTCCCCGGCCTACTTGCACTTACACAAAAAAATGCAAGTTTAGTTAGTATTTTCATATATATATATAACTATATAATGTTTAATTAATTTTGCATATCTTTTGCATATTTTGGCGAAGTGGTGCCACATTCTATAAAACAAAAAACCTGGGAAAACATGGGAAAACAGCCCAAATACATCCCAAAAGTTGAAAACGTGCCATCATCACTGAGTATGTATCCCTACTGGCCCAAATGACCAGAATCCTAGCCACCTAGTCCTCAAACACCCGACGTTCATAGCCTCAACTTTGCGTTGAGCTCTGCATCTCGAGTCCCATCAGGACGAAATGCTCCAATAAAAACCTGACGTCATCGGAAGCACATCCCGACACTTTTCAATGTCACTCTCCAGCGCACTATTCAACAAATTCAACATGTTCAGTTGCCATCAGTCTACAAATCGGTCTTTCACCGGACATCACCCACCGAACAAGAATGACACTTCAAATCAGGAAAACTAGCTCCAGTAAAACTGCAGCAAAACGCCACAGTCGTCACTAGAGTCACTGTAGAAAATTGAAGGCGATACTCCATGGCTGAGAATCCAACATGGGAATATTTGAGATTTCCTTTCAACGCCTGGATGCTGCACCGAAAATGGCCAGAAACTGTTGGGCGGTGCATGATCAAAAGGAACCACTTGGAATATTGAAATCTTTTAGCTTCAAGCCTCGTCCTGTGGAAGTACTGTAGAATCTCTTTGTTCAGTTTTTTTTTCAGAGTAAAGTGTCAAAATGTGTGTCGGCATGCTTGTGATACTTGGATAGTTCAGCTGGCTGAAACCTCTTGAATCATTCTTCATATTGGGTGCACATGGAGCGCATGCATCCTGTTTCAAATATAAAGCTTCAAAAATCTTCAAAAACATTCAAACATAATGATTTCAAAAAACAAAACATTCAAACATGATGATCTGTATGGCAAGAAAGAGAGAGAGAGAGAGAGAAGTAGTAGTAGGGTTCTGAGAAAAACATAATTGTTTGCGGACATTGGTGCCCCAAACAAGGTAGTTTCGAGGAGATACAGTATTGTTTTGAGCAGGATCTGGACAAGAAGGTCAACGAGTGCCACGGTCACCCGGGTCATAAATATCATAATATTATAATATCATAATATATCTGTGTATATATGTGCTTATCCTATGAGCTCCTAGTGTGTCATGCATTTCACGGATTGCCGGTCATGGAAAGCTGAGGTCTCAGCACTGCTCTCGCTGCGGCTGGTTGGCAAAGCCCGCCAAAATGGACTGCGATCCCTGGAGCAAGTGATGCGACGCAAAATATGCATAGTCACATCATGTCACATCGCTCAAGCTTGCACCTTACGCTTAATATCCTTAATATTCCTTAACGCTCTTGAAATGAATTGGCACGGTAACTTTCAAATTCCACCCAAAAGTCGTGCAATAACCACGAAGCACCGCTTTTGAAAGAAGGCAAGCAACAGCCCCTGACATTCCACACTAATTCCACACCTGTAAGATCCATAGAAGGGATGGACGGACTGTGACGTATAATCAAAGTTCATGCTCTGCAGCTCAACTGCCAAGCAGTCGCACATCAAAGTGGCAAGGCCTCAGCATATCTTTGATTGCTGAGGATGAGTCGATAGCCTTCCTCCCGGGTTCATTTGGTTTAATGGACATAAACGTGTTGAAAACTCTCTGGAGGAACCGCAACTCAGAAAGTTCAACAAAAACTGGACAGCAATGGTGAGGTCTGACAAGGCCTGCCAGGAGTTTAGGGAAAGAGTGATACACATGCACTGTAAATGTGGCAAGTTCTTCCACCGAAGACTTGAGATGACTCGAAAAGCTTAGCATTTCCTCGTCCAAACCTCCTGCGCAACCTTTGGCCATTGAAACAGAGGACATAATTGCTAACGGCTAACGGTTGTATGTACTATGAACAAATCATAATGATTGTGCATCGTGACGAATCATGCCGTTTCAGAATTTCCTATATTTCCTGCCGTCTAGTGGCCCATGCCCTGAAAATCCGGAAGGACAACTGTCCGATGCTCTCGGAAAAGTCGACGGTGACTCTGGTCCAGCCAGGGTCTTGGGTAGTCAACCTGTCAAGGCTCACAACATCCTCCATGTTTTAGACCGGTTCGGATCTGGAGAAAGAGAAATTAAATTTCATGTTTTTTTTTGATTTTTCTGAATCTGTCATATTTACTGAGCAGTCTCTGAACTGCACTAGATTATACTGCAGCAGTGCTGACATGGAAGCACCAAAAGGCAGAGCAAAAGGTGCAAGGAAGCACCTGATGCAATGCTGAAAAAACGTGCCCGCCTTTTCCCAGCCGGGAAGGCCTGTCATCCAGACGTGGACAGGTTTCCAAGTTTTGACCGCTTTTAAGCATTGAGGAAGGCAGTTCTGGGAGCTTGGCGCTATGGCATGCTTCAAAGTACTATGAAGGGATAATATCCATATTCGGCATTATTCAACTATTCTCAACTACCAGTATGTGCATGTATGTTGTGATTAATAAACATATACTGTATATAATATGTATATTTAATTTTCTATATATAGTTAATTAATCAATTAAGTATGATCATTGTTTATATATATATATTGTAGGCAAACTCACTGGCCTTTGATGCAAACGACACAAAGTTGGAACATGTTGGACATCACACGTTCTTGTCAGAATTGAACGCATTGCGTTAGACATGTTAAACAGGCTTTAAGCATCGAAGCACCAACCGTTGCCATACCCTGCCTTTCTTGACAGCTTTCTGGATCCAGTTGGCTGACTCGGGCATGAAGGCAGAGAAGCAGCAGGCCCTGCCACCGCCCACTTCGCCAACGAATACCACCGAGTTGTTTCCCAAGGACTTGTCCTGTCGAGATCTGTCGAGCACACACAAACATCCACATAACATGTTTTGCCTTGAAAATGCCTTCAGGCCTGTTGGCGAGGAATATTGTGCATATTTGTGCATTAGTCTGCATCTGTTTCATAATCCATTCACGTTGGGTTCCAGGACCGTGGTCTGCAAGATCTGCAAGTAATCGTTTGGCTTTTACTTCTCTTGCTGTATGCCCCCGTAAACTGCACATGCAATATATCAAAAACGCAACGAAGAGTTGTCCTTGTAGTGGTGCTCTCTGAAATGGACCCACTCCCGTGGCAGCGCACGTCGCACCCGGAGCTGAATTTCCTCAAGGCAGAACACAGTTGCGGGTTTCGATGAATACTGGCCCCCTTAAAACATAATACTGTTATATTTATATACATCAATATTGCTGCATGAATGAAGAAAACACATGAATAATATTTTGGATAATTAAACATGACAATTACTGTCTCTTGAGGACACTCGCCCTTATTTTCCTTGACACAAAAAGCCTCAGGATACATCGGTAAATGCACTGCCTAATCAATGGTCGCGCTGATAAGAACAGATACTACATTTGAAGTCCGTTTCAGACTCCCCCTTTGCCGTATCGGCAAACTCAAAAGTTGCAGGCTCAAGGCTTTGTGTTGCCTGATTTATGGCTGATTCGATACATCTCAGCCATCACAGATGGTGACCAGCCCTTTCGCCGGTTCTCATGTTGGAAACGATTCCATGGATTCACTATGTCTTTGCTGACTTCGCCAGCAACACTACGCTCAGCTGCAGCAGCTGAAGCTTCCATCACCACAGCAGCATCGCTCAGCGCCGAAGACGCAGCTGCTAATGAAGCCGCCGCACAAGCCGCAGGTGAAGCTGCCGCGCCAGCTGCCGAAGAAGCCGCAGCG
>Ga0126342_10017330_pt1 | contig 12465 bp, 6 predicted proteins | sample Cyp1metagenome_FD_92528 | JGI IMG/M metagenome (GOLD analysis project Ga0126342, IMG submission 92528) | Coral microbial communities from Lord Howe Island, Old Settlement Bay, Australia - Cyphastrea 1 metagenome | ecosystem: Host-associated > Invertebrates > Cnidaria > Coral ... | reverse complement strand
GTGGATGGAAGAAATCCTGCACCAATTGGTAACTATTGGGAACTATAATGCATTGTAAATAATGGGATTACAATGGGATAAACCATCTATTAACTGGTGCAGGATTTCCTCCATCCACAGTATCATTAGTCCCACCTATGCCCCACTTTGTTTTGTCGAACATGTTGGCACCCAAATTTCAATCCATCGCTTCGGATTTGTTTATTATCCGTAAGTCAGTACGATTTCAAGTGAGGATACTTGAGGATATTTTGGGGTTGCCCATGTGTTGCCCAACATTAAGGAGATTTGCAGCTAGGATGATCTATCCTTGTCCGCAAGTTCAGCTAGGATATGTTTTCATTGAGTGTTTGCTGATACGCATTGTTCATTAGTTGCACTCCAAGTTTGTTACCTCTTAGTGGCTTCTTCTTAGTCAACCCCTCATGATCGTTGATTTGCTGTCCTTGTCACTCTTACTTGGTCAACTGTTGATTGTTATTGATCTTGTCACCCCATGATTATTGATCATATTGATCAAGTCCCCACTGTTGGGATGAAACCTCAACGATTCTTGCTGGCGCAGGCGCAGGCTTGCTGTTTGGCACATGGTTGTGCCTATAAAATCCTATATATAAACTCATGATTTTTGCACCTCATCAAGGCACCATCACAGCCCATCCCGTCATATTTCTTGCTGCAGCCCTCACCTCGGAATCTTCACATGCACCTTCCATACTGCCAAACTTCCGTAACAAGGTGTGGGATTGAAGGCTTGTTTGGTTCTGCGTTTCAATCATCTCTTTTTCTCTGTTCTCCCCTCCTTCCTGGGATGATGAAAGATGATGGAACACAATTCACTGATATGCTTCAGATGGGTAGAAAACACGTAACACTACACATGGGAATGGGGTGGCCACACACGTATATATATGTATATATATATATATATTATATATATATACATATATATATATATATTTGGCGGATCTCTGGAAATTCGTCATCCCCTGAGGATTGCACTGAATTAGCCACCCAGTCGGACAGCATTCTGATAGAGGCAACACTGACGGTGGAACCTCAGCCCCTTGGCCAACAGAAAGTTGAGCACCAAGATGATAGCACCTGATTCTGGATGCCTTGTGTCAAACGATTTAGACATATGTAGACTAGAACGCCTGTTGTGCATTTGGGTGCTTTGAAGTACTTCAAAAACGCATGTTTGTTTTCCCAAATTTCCCTGACATTTCCCCATGCAATGATCTTCAAATCAAAGGAGTCCGAGTCTTGTCCACTTCCTATTAGATCATACCATCAAAATATAACAAAGAATATCAACGTTAGTCGCGCCAGTCGTCAAATTGCTTTCTCATTATCTTGCACTTAAAGTGAAAAATCATTCAGTTCTCTTTTCGCATTTCTTGATTTCTCATTCACTTTCAAGACCAAATGAAAAATCAAAATCATCAGGAATCATTATGACTCATCCACTTTTTAGACCAAATGTCATCAAAGTTCTCGAATTTCGCATTGCGACCGAACGCGCACGCTGAGGTTCCTCGAATGGCTCGATCTCTGGCTGCGGGCCCGCCCTGCGTTGCTGGATGGTGATGCGGGAGGCCCACCCGGAAGATCATGGGTGAATATCAATGGTTTGTATGTGCCTTACCCTCTGGTGAACTAACATAGCAATGGAAAATGGCTATTTATAGTAGATTTTCCCATGAAAAATGGTGATTTTCCATTGCTATGTTAGTTCACCAGAGGGTAACTATGGCTTAATCTATAGGGGTATGTTTTTTTTTTAGGGCTAAACCTCCCAACATAGCCGAAATCATGATGGATTAGATGTAGCTTTTCATGAAAGATCATAAACAAACTAATACCCATAACAAGCAAAGCTGAAACATACCTGAGCATCGGCTGAGCATCGGCTTGTGTGTTTGTTAAGTTTAAGGGAAGTCTTTGGACTTAACACAATGTTCAATAAGAATCTATAAGAGACATGTTTCCGCTTGATTGAAGAAAAATACCCCCTGGTAAACTAACATAACTATGGAAAATCACCATTTTTAATGGGAAAATCCACTATAAATGGTCATTTTCAATAGCTATGTTAAATTACCAGAGGGTAAACCATATGAATCCCTAAATGCACAGGTTCAAGACTAAACCAAAGTTTGAGAGTGGTCGTTCGTTGTTGGAGAGGGTTTGCTAAGAGAAACTTTCCCCGAAAAATGTGCTTCTGGATGAAATCTTGACACAACACACAATTGTGCACTACTGTATTGTTATTTGTTCATTGAAATTAAACAATGAACCCAAATGTTTGAAGGTTTATGTAATAAGACCCCTCAGAGTTAAGACAAAGGTATGGTTTATTGCTATGTGTATCACATTAAGATCCATGACGGGAATTTGTGAAAATGCTCGAAACATCGCTGTAAGTGCTGTGTCCTGGAGTACGTGTTTCCTATCATTCGTACATCAATACAGGCAAATATATTTCGGATGAATCGTATTATCGATGGCCAATCATCATGTCCACCTGTTATATAGTCAATAATTGCTTGCCGCAATTAACTCAACCAAGGAACCCTTTCAGGATTTCACGCATGTTGCTTCTCTTCTTTGTTCAAAAACTGGGCAAACCCACGCTTGTAGACATGGTTATTCCCAATCTGCCTGGTTAAAAGCAATGATTTCCTTTAGGGTTTCACTTCAACCAATGTATTGATCATCAGACAATCAACGATGTTTCTGGTAAAATGTCAACAATTGCTGGCAAGCTCCTAATATTTTTTAATAAGTATATTATTTATACCTATAGATCATCCTAGATCCTCCAAGTACCCATGACACTGCCAAAAACTGAGAAAATACGTTGGTATATTAATTATAAATAAGTATATATATATAAATATATATATACAGGATGGGGCCCCCAAGATAGCTAAGTTGGTTTATAAGTGGCTTAACAATGGTTTATGGTAGATATAACATGATATAACTATTAACTATAGTTATTAATGGGGATTATAATGGTTTATAAACCAATTTATAACTGGGGGGGCCCATCCTATATATATATATATAGCCCAATTTTTGCGAGGTACTTGATGGTACTTGGAGGGGTTTTAAAGATCACCATGGGCTTTTGGCTGAACTGCACCCTGCCGCAGTTGTAGAAGTGGTGAGTTCCACCGCGCCTGTACGTCGGAAGTCCTTGGAATGCGCTGGCCGAGCGTTTCTGGAGGCGGGATGGGATGGGACGGGATGAAAGTTGGGATTTTTTGATGATTTTGTGACTTTCTTGGAGATACCCTCTGGTAAACTAACATAGCTATTGAAAATCACCATTTTTAATTGGAAAATCAACTATAAATGGCCATTTTCAATAGCTATGTTAAATTACCAGAGGGTATTACTGTGTGCTTCTTTTTTCTGTTCCATGTGTTTTTGGGGGGATGTTGTGCAAAAAAAGAAATCCTCTGTTAGAATGATTTGAAGCCCGAGCCAGGGAGAATTGGCCTGACTGGGAAGACCTGAAAACACTGATGCAGTCTATAGGAAACGCCCAAATCGACAGGATATTTTTATCCCTGGCCAAGGCCAGGGTGCCATTGAGGTGACCCTGCGGAATTCTGTGAAGCTGTGTCCAATATTTTCAGATGCCCCAAAGTCCCGAAGTCCAGTTGTTTCATTTCCAAGTTGTCTTTTTCCCCTATTGAAATGGTGATCAAATTTGGATATATCATGAAATGGAGGTTTCCTGAAAAGGGTGGTACCCCCATTTGGTTATATCAATTTTCATAGGATGTTAGAGTGGATTTTGAACTAAACCCAGCCATTGGGGTACCCCCATGACTATGGAAACCCCATATATTCAGGCTCACCGCTGTTTCTGTCAGGGCTATGAGCGCTGCATGGAGAGCTTTCGACCTGCTGACGCTCCGGAGGGCCCAGTGACCCTCAAGGAGGAGGCGCGACAAAAAACGTCGGGATTCACCTTATGGACCAGAAGTGGTTGGCAAGGGAGTATTACCCTTTGGTAAACTAACATAAATATGGAAAATCACCATTTATAGTGAAATTGTCCCATGAAAAATGGTGGTTTCCCATAGTTATGTTAGTTTACCAGAGGGTAACTATCAGTAAATATCTATACATAAAACCCGCTTTGCGTGCGCTTCTTCGACACGCGTGACCTCACAGAGATCCGATGAATGAGTATCCCCATAGTATCCATCTTGGAAAGCCCTATGTATCAAGGGGTTCGTTCTAAGAATGAATCCCCCACATCAAGACCTCCTATGTTTTTAATATAATATAATATATAACAATATAACAATTAATACACACATATATATATATATATTATATCTATTTATATTATACATATTTTTTAATCCAGCTTCGGAACTGGTCTCTTTGATAATCCTGCCGTTTCTTCATTTTGTATCTTGCTCTTGCCCTTCTTCTTTTATGCTCCTATGTTCCATCGCTACTAGAGAGTGTTCATTTCAGGGTTTTTTCAGGTACCTAATGATTTAAATAGGGGTACTGCGCCGTAAAATGTGGTACCTACTCAGTGCTTGTATCCGACTCAGGCACCGGATAATATTTTTTTGACAACCCCAAATTGACCCAAAGACTCTACACATGCAGCAAACATTGGATACATATCAATATATACATATATATATATATATATCATATGTACATTTCTGGATGATGGCTGGTTATTTTGTTTTAAGATGTTTGAATCATACAAAATTAATATGTGTCAAATGCATTATTTCAGAAATTTCATCAAACATTTGGATTGTACTACTATATAACCCCTAACCAAATTTTGAATAGTGAGCTCCAACAAACATAAGATTACAGGGTATGATGGGTATAGATGAAATAAAAGGTATGATATGGTATAATGATGTATAATGAATATGTGTTTTTTTCTTTTTCAAGGGGTAGCTATGTTCCCAGGCGGACAAAAAACCTCCCTCTCCCATGTCCGGTTCAGGTGCGGAGTGGCAGCCGCGTTAGCGTGCACAATAGGTCATGCCCACGGAGGACGAAGCCATATTTGCAGCGCTGTCAGGAACGTGCAGCACCTTGGATTAGATGGGGGCATGGTCATGGGGGTACCTTTATAGCTGGATGGTTTTGTTCAATTCATCTCTGGATGATATGGATGATATGGGGGTAGCCCTATTTCAGGAAACCTCCAGATAGCCACAAGAGGGGATGGAAGAGATCCTGTTCCCCTGTTAGTTTTTTCCCTTTATTGATAGGGTTTCAACCATTCTTTCGGTGGTGCAGGATTTCGCAACCATCCACAGTACTTATCAATTTACCAATCCTTGTACCTGGGTCCTTGGGAGCAACCATGCTTGGGATGAGTGCTTGATATGACGAGCATATTGGTGACACGGATTAATCCATGTTAAAACCACCAACCTGGACCAACCTGTTATCCTTGTGACGTCTTGTGACCAGCCTTTTATTAAAGCAGAGTATCTATAGGATTGATGTACCTTTTTAAAAAATCGGGATCTAGCTGTTGAAAAACATTGGATTCTTGTCAGGTTTAAGCAATTGATTCAGCTATTTAATCATCCAAATGCATGTTGATTTAATGTCATGTAAGCATGAAACATTCCACTCCTCTATATCAAGTTCACAAGTTTCAGAAATGTGTTTGTTTTTTCTGCCAAAAACTGGGGTTGAACATGATGGAACCCGGAAATGAGGATTGAAACATAAAATGATCCTGGGTTCATACTTCAACCATCTTCAACCAATGTGGATGTTTGATGATGTTTGCATGATTCTTGTGTATGTGTGTGTTCCAGCATGTTTTTTAGCCATACAAACAGAATAGGCTTGGATGTAAGCACCAACCATTGGGATCTAGGTTTTTAATCCCGATTCTCAAAAGTAGGATTTTCATGGATTTTCAGTACAGGAAAATGTGTTCCATGTGTTTGGTGATATGCAACAACTTCAAGTTTCCGTCAACACTTGATTGAAATTAATGAGTTGGAACCACCCAAGACGCAGGGGACTGCCATGATGAGCTCGCGAAGTGCCAAGGAAAGACGTTCCAAGTTGCAACCAGGAAAGGAGTTGAGCAGAAGATTGCGAGGCGAGTAATCTGCAGTTTCTTTTTGGAATTATATATTTGGATGTTTTGTGATTTCAATTTCATATGTTTAATTATGTTGATGATGTTTCTGAGAGTTGTGGGTATATAATAATCATGCACTTTATCAAATAGTAGATGATCTACAAACTGCCGCACATTTGGAACATCTTCGGAACCGAGATCATCTCCCATGATCAGAACCAAAACGTAACTTATATACTCTGTTTTTGGTATACCAACCCAGAATATTGATATATAATTATATATATATATAATATGTATGTATGGGTAAATTATAACGACGTCACTGAAACAACGAAGCCTGTTAGGGAAATCATCCCCAAATTGCCGAACTATTCAGGCTAGTGACATATTATAATATAATTACCCATATATATATATATTATATGTGTGTGAATATGATATGTGCATATATACAGTGTAAGTAAGAGTAGGGGAACACTCATGGTAAAAAAAAAAAAACATGTAGTTCATTGTTTTCAATGGTTGCTGCAGATACTGCATACACATATTTATTCCATTTAGATTATAATTACTTTATTTTGTGTTTTGTTTGTAGTGCTTATGTCAATGTAGAGCGCACTCTTTGACTTCATAGCTCGCTGAAAGAAAGAGAACGGCTTATGTAAATGTGGCGTAGAATGCGATACATATCTCTATGTGCAAGTCGGGGCGGAGCATTAATTGGTTCTTTAGGGGACTGACTACTCTTCAAGTTGTTGTTTGGTATAAACTAAGTGGGCACTAAAACAGCATGGAGATTGACCAGCATCAATCATGGTGGCAAAATGCCTTGAAAAAAACACCTGACATCACCTGACTGCATGGTTCGGTCCGGGAATGACTTAGCTCGGAACCATCCGAGCTGATGGCCATGACGGCCATGAGTTGTGGTGAGCTGCGGAGGTGTCGAACTCTACACGCTCTTGGAGATCAACGTGGACCTGGTGGATGGCTTTCCCAGCATGGACCAGGAGACTCCGGAGACGTGACGGTCTTGGGGGAAAATGGTACACCATTCACAAAGGGCCACCAAAGAAGTTTTTCGCAGGTGGGGTTGTGATTTACTTACTGGTGCTAAACGTATAAGGAATTTTCGGGAATGATCCATAATAACTATATTAACTATTAATTAATAATAATCCCAGCAACCCCCATTCCCATCCATTCCCTACTAAGCACCAGTAAGTTTAAGTTGATAACAACGAATTCCGTGTGATACCTCATTTCACCCACCTCTTGTGTATGGTCACTTGGCCTATGTGTGGGAATATCCAGTGGGGCCATGCTCAGAGCATGTTACGGAAAATTGTTCTGAGAAGAAAACCACTGTTGAATTTGAGAGGACTCCTCAATGCTTTCTCAGTTTCTTTCAAACATTCGGGTGATTAGTTCAGAAATTTAGTTATTGAATTACCAACATAGGGATACATAGGGTATTATTGTTAGAATATTTCACAACCTCGTGGAGAATGGTGGACATTCTGCCACTTGTCAATGCCCCAATGCCGTGCGTTCCAAAAATCTCCCCGCATTTGATGATGTTGTTTTCTTCATTTGCAGCATGTTGTTGCATGTTGAACATGTTTATGAATGGGACCAGGAAACTCATAATATTTGAATCCGGCAGGAACATTTTACTTACTAGGTTTGGAAGAGGGTTTTTCTAAAATTGGACATGGCCGATGAAGAGAGAGGGAGAGAGGCTTGGAGTTGTGGTCGGTGAAGTCATGACCTGTGCCGCTGCCAGGTGAAGGATGCTTATAGGAAACTGGTTCTCATTCACCATCCAGACAAGAAGGCAGCTCTTCTTGGTGCCCGTGCGGTTGCACAACGGAGATCAAAAAAAAAACTGCCAGTGTGGGCCAGAACCTCATAGTTTCTTATAGTTTCTCATAGTGTCTCATAGTTTCATAGTTTCTTCACTTATTCACCCCCCCAAAAAAAAGTACGATGGAAACAAGTCAGAACGGGCATGCGGTTGCCCTTCGGTGAGAGCAGGGGCACCAGGGGCACTTTCCATGCCAGGAAAGTAAAAGCCTCGCCTTTCAACTCATCCAAGAGGCATATGAATACCTCTCAGACCCTGAGCTCCTCGGTAGAGAATGATGGCACGTTCAGATTTTGGCTGTCCTGTCATGACCTCCCCCCATTTATGACTCTTCAGAGAGGGATGCTTGCTATGAAAATACTATTAGGTTTACCACTGTTTGTCCAATTAGTTAATAAATGGATCAACTTCTGACCTTAAGAAGGTCTCTTCTGGGGTGAAAACCATGCTTGTTCCCTTGGCACCAGAGGCTTTGAACATGGTTCATCAACATGACTTGGCTGGGAAAACTATGACCTGATAATCAAGACAGACTCTAGGACTCTAGGATTCAGAAGTCCAGCGCTCCAGAAGTAAGATCATGGTAGTTGGATGGTAGTTGGGTTGGCTCTACCAAAGGCACCGACGGCGGGTCACCCACGCCATGTCGACTTTTGGCTCGAGAGTCTTCCAAGGTTCAGGATCACTGGCTGAGAGCACAAAAATGTGGGTCTGAAAAATATAAGGCACCCCTAAGCCTAATGATTGATCATAACTGGTTGGTGGTTTGGAACATTGTTTATTTTCCCCAATAGTTGGGATGATGATCCAATCTGACTAATATTTTTCAGTGGGGTTGAAACCACCAATTAGCTAATGATTGATCACAATGTTTCTTACTAAATAGCCAAAATGGGGGAGTATGCATCATGTTTAGACAAACCATGACAAACCCATGTCAAGTAATTACTGTAGTTTTGTGGTTTAAACTAGCCTTTTGTGCTTGCCTGTGTGTTTGATTGTTCAGTCCAGACATTATAATTATTATGTTTGTGTCATCATTATGTGTGTGTCATGCTTAGTCCAAGTGAAAATACACATACTGTATATGTTCTGTTTGTTTTGTTCTCCACCCCTAAAGCTGAGATGATTCACCCGCAATGACATCTTTTCTTGAGGTGGCTGGCTGAACCATCACCCAGGAGAATTCTTGCTGTCAGCTCGGTGACGCGCAGCTCACGCGCAACCCAACGGTAACAGCTCAGGAGTGTGCGTCAGATTATGGGCATGGCGGCATGGCGCATTTGATGCAAGGCTGAAAGGTGGTTCACTGGTGACATGGGGAAACACGGCTGCTTTTGAAGATGACACACTTCCAAACCAAGAGCAGCTGGTCCTGGATGATGGATCGGTTGCGACCTGCGACCATCCTCGGAACCACCGTGGTTGGTCAATGAGATCTCCTGAATGGTCGCACTGAGGAGTCACAAAGCGATCGCTTTCTATGAAACCATGGGTTTCAAGCAGTCCAGACTGAGTGCAAAACGGCAAAGATCGGTTTGGGCAGAGTGGAGCTTTATGAAGAAGATTTTCTGTCCTGATTCCATGGTGTGACAGTTTCCAGTCATTCTGGAGTCATTCTACAGGCCTACGAAGGCACCATGGATTTCTGAGACTTCTGCACGGCGTACGGTCACCTGTTACAGATTGTAGTAGTGACTCGCAGTGATGGTGTAACCGAGTCAGTTTCAATGCAGAGTAGTCCCAATACTCCGCATTGAAACTGAAACGATTACACCGTGACCACCACGAATATGTCACGTGACATGGCCTTTTTCGGTGGTTTCCTGGGGCGACCTTTTTATGGCCGCGGTCAGAAAAGTGGGCGCCTGGCAGTACGATGCTGGCACTGATGTGTTTCAGAAAGCACTGATGATGATTTATTGATTTTCTATGATTTTCTGAATTTATATATTCCAATCTATCGTTTACATCTAGTAATCGGCTTGAATTGAATATAGAAAAAAAATATTGCTATATTTAATAGGTCGCTATTTATTTATTGTTCTATCCTATAATTATGTGTCTATCCATGTATTCATTTTTCTATCTATCTATCTATCTATCTTCAAAAATGGTGGAAAGACAACTGTGTGTTTCAATGGAACGAACACGGGATGCAAGCAGTGCGATTTCGCAGCCGTTCCAGTGTAGTATAGTTGTTGAAAGGCGTTTGTTTGCTCTGCCTCAGCTGGTTTCAAAGACTTGTTCTCAGAGACTGCTCGGTCAGTGGTAATTATACCATATACCCTCTGGTAATTTAACATAGCTATTGAAAATGGTGATTTATAGTGGATTTACCCATTAAAAATTGTGATTTTCCACGGTTATGTTAGTCACCAGGCAGTACCCGGTATCCCACCTGTCTTGAACTTGTAGAAGGGCTACTCGATTATGCATCCCACTTTGGAACGTGGTTGGTCACCATGGCCAGACCCCAGTTAAGTATACTGATAATATGATAACGCCCGACCCCGCACGTAGCCTTACCGGGTTGCTTGACCACTATCATGGGCGGTCATAGGGCACCTTTGTATGCAACGAAGCCGTAGACACTCTTTGTATAGATATTCCGTCTTCAAACGCCTGCTCTAACACATATCCCCGGTTGAATCCTACAGACATCATTTGTAGATCACTGCCAGGAACCGGTGGCAAACGGGAGCAAACATATTAAAAAACAGCAGTCCTTCCAAGCATTTCCAAGCGATTCTTGTGGTTATCATTTTGTACGTTGCCAGTTTGGACTTGTTGAGCAACCGATCCTGCCATGGGCAATCAACATCCATCAAATCCATTTGCCAGCTTGTTTGCTTTTCACTTAGGTGGGGTTAATCTACCCATGTTCCCCCGACAGATAGTTCCACCGCCTCAGGAACAAGCAGATCTACGATAGCACCTTGGTGGGTTCGCTTGCAGTGCTGCGATGTCTCTTCAGGGGTCATGTTCTTTTGCAGTTCTATCGGTAAATGCGTGGTTGCTTTCCGCGTCCATGTATCACCTGTGTATCACCTAGCCTATCCAATTATTATTGAATGATATTGAAGGTATTTTCCTCAGGAGAGCCGGGTGGCGTCCTTGGTTGCACAAGTTGCCATCCACAAAGCTCAATTGATCACTGTTTAAGGCTAAATTTGAAGTGACTTCAACCCTGGTTGGTGGTTTCAAACATGTGTCATTTTCAAGATGTTTTTCCCTGTTCCAGTTGGTTTGATGATCAATTGGTTTTCCCATATTTTCGCCATAGTTTCTGCGTAGTTTTTCCCCTTCTGGGGTGAAATAAACCTTCACCATACGAGGAGGATCATCTAACATAGTAACTGGTGAACGTAACGCTACAATTAGTAAGTCCCCATTCAGTGGCTTATCTTAATTATCCCATCTATGGGTTTTCATTAACCCCAGTTGTCAGTTACTAAACCTGCTTAGTTACTAACCTTGTCTCTATGGTTATCCCATTTAGAACACTTTAGAACTATTTATACAGAAATAAATATTGCAATATGTTCTATGGTTATTGAACCATAGGGAATAGAACAGATTCAATATTTATGGATCTATACATATAATTTGATATAATTTGTTAAAAAATCATATAGTATTATATGATATATATATATATGATATGATGGTTCTCCATTGTTCTCCATGGTCAGAACTACCGGGCCCCCAGGGCCGCCTCCCGGGCGGGCCCCCGCTATAGGCACGCTGCCCTTCGACGATTCCATCCCCAGTCGCTCGGAGCTTCGTAGCCGCGGCTTCTTCAAGACCCTCGAGAAGGCCGCGGGTACGCCGCGGCCGGGCCCCAGGGAATCACTCTGGTTTTGAAGGATCCGCTGGTGGAGGATACATATCTGAAAAAAGTATGGTGAACTAAGAACTATATGGTTAACTTAGCAACCCTGGGTGAATAAACCCCGTTTACGGTTGTTGAATTGGGAGGAGACCATTTAAGTATCAGATTATGACTATTGGAGGAGTACCCCCTAATTAATAAACCATGGTTTATTAATCCAGGGTTGACATTAACTTAGTATATCATGTTAGCATATCATGTTAGTAACTTGGCATCCCAAATTTTCAGACAACGTGGAAGGTGAGGCCCTCCAACGATAGCGAGTAACTGTGGGTCACGGGTGGTATATATATATATATAATAGTTTTTATGGAAATTTTGGTGCCGTCGGGGCACTCCATTTTGTAGAAAAAGACCTGTTTATAAACACCCAACATAACTTTATATGAGAACAAGATCATATGCCAGTTTCAGGCACCTCCATTTTGTAGAAGATGTGGAATACCATTTTGTAGATGGGTAAGAGGAGTTGATAAATACATCCACAAATGTAAATATATTTGAACACAAAAAAATATCAACCGCTTTTGGTTGGCTCAGCAGTGCCGGCCGCTTCCCCCAAGCCCTCGAACTAGCTGATTGTCAGTG
>Ga0126342_10017329_pt1 | contig 12465 bp, 10 predicted proteins | sample Cyp1metagenome_FD_92528 | JGI IMG/M metagenome (GOLD analysis project Ga0126342, IMG submission 92528) | Coral microbial communities from Lord Howe Island, Old Settlement Bay, Australia - Cyphastrea 1 metagenome | ecosystem: Host-associated > Invertebrates > Cnidaria > Coral ... | reverse complement strand
ATATATCATATATCATATATCATATATCATATATCATACATATATATATATACATAAATCATTATATATCTAATTACCAACATTTGGGGCACCTACGACTTGGACGTTGCTGGCCCGGAAAAGGGGTGATCTCCCACCCACGACAGCAGGGTTTCCAAGTGCCCATGACTCATGACATCCAAAAAGTTGACTCCTCCAACAGGGTCAAACTTGGGTATATACCCTCTGGTAAACTAACATAGCTATAGAAAATCACCATCTTTAATAGGTAAATCAACTATATATAAATGGGCCATTTTCCATGGCTATGTTAAATTACCAGAGGGTACCCCCCAAGATGGATCATACTAAAAACCGACATTCCAATCTATGGTCCAGGTCTTTAAGCTACCATGTCTCGCCTCCAACACTCTCTTGAACTCCTCATCCCCTGAGCTCTCAAGGGTGGCTGGTTCAGTGATGGAGATCATATCCGAAATATTGCGTCTGTCATATTTTTGGAACATCTTGGAAACATCATCATCGTTTAAAGACGCCTTGAAAACATTTGAAAACATCATATTAGTTGAAATTGGGGGGACATATCTTGGAACCGTTTTGAAACCATCCCGGGAGTTGCTAAAGGCTAAATCCTTCCCATCTGCCCAAATCTGAGTAACACAATTTCTGGAGACTTTGAAGGGGACATCTCGTGGGAAGATCTCCCTTCAAGAGCGTGAGAACCCTTCCCAGGGTCTTCATCTGGTCGTTGATGTCACCGGTTTCCCAAGCTGTTTGAGTAGAACCAGAATGATTCATAGGTTTGGAGCCATCAGCATGGCTCACAGTGATTGGTGCTTCAACGTGCTTCATTCACCTCAATCATCTCACAATGTCAACCCTGGAGTTTGCAAACTACTTGCTATAAAAATGAAAAACTGGTACTCCCCCCACTAACAAACTGAGGGAATTTAGTAATCCAGGGTTAAGATGATAATGATATCCAACATGTCCCATCCCATCCTCATGAAATCCCCATTTATCGATGATTCTATTGAATTATTGCTATCCCCAGTGTATCCCATTGCAATTGGCCCCTCAAAAAAAAACCATTGCAGTCAGCAAGCCATGGTCCACCTCATCATCTGCCGAGTTGCCGTCTCCTGCCGTCTGGCCCAAGAAACCTTCAGCCACGGGAGAATCATTAGGAACCTACTGGGATGATCCTCCAAGTAGGACATCATGGAATCATATTGGAATATATTGGAATCATGTAATACAGTAATTCTCTGAATATAGAGCCATTCGTCCTATAGAATATATAATATATAGAATATATCATATATTATAATCACGTAATATATAAGTCAATATATATATATATAATATATATATAATATCTCTTTCCAAGCAACAGTCGCAAAGGTCAACTGAGACATCTAATGTCAGCTGGGCTCCTCCCAACCATTCAACCATTGGGATGAAATCATGATCCCCATCGTCGGGTCGTCGGCCGAGGTGCACAAGAGATGTTCCAAGGCTTTCGATTTGCCCGAAGAACGATCACCCAACAAACACAAGACTTGATTTTCCTGGCACGCTGACTCTGCTTCCAACAAGAAACCTGCAATAGGATTCCAAACACATTGAGCCATGGAGTTCGGCCTTTAGTCACCTTGAAGTGGGCAAACTAGCTTGTTGAAGCCATTGAAAATGCATTTCTTGCCTGCGAACTACTTTGCCAACATCATTCTGGGCCGATTCTTCCAAGGCCGCGGCGAAATCGGGGAACTTCAGAAATGTGAAACATCTAAAATGGCAACCGCATCATCCAGCCCCATCCGGGTCCTTCTTGGCCATAGATCGCTGGTATGCCCGGGCCGTTGCGTTGAAAATGTGGGGCGGCAAGTTGGCATCCTTGGCTGAATTCCCAGCTTTCAAATGGCAACCGTTACCATCTGGTTATCACTAACAGTTCGCCATGGTATAGATGGCCCATAGAAATAGATGGTTTACCTGGGTTTTCCTATTAAAAATGGTGATTTTCCATGGCTATGTTAATTAACCAGATGGTATATCCTCCGGCTTTCAAGGAAAAGAGAAAGTGCCTTGCAAATCCACCATGGATCCTTGGGCAACTCCCGTGACTGACGTGGGCGAGCTGCTCTTACGAAGAACTGCTCAGCAGGACTCGCCAAATGCTACTTTATTAGGTTATAAAAGATATGGCAGTGTGTCAAAACCTTGTACCCCTGGTGAACATCAAAATAGCTGGTAAATGGATGTTCATTCCCCTAAAAATGGTATTAATAGGTATTGATCCATACCCATATCAAAAATGAATAAAAAGTATCAAACATGCCCCTGATCTTTGCAGGTTGAGAGATGTTACAGTGAGTGACTGTGCGTGTGCATGTATTCCAGTGAAGATATATCAAGATGTACGCGTGACCCCCATTGCCAGAATGCAACGCTAGGATTCTTTCCCGACCAAAACTGCAGTGTGGCAGTTTGCCATCTAATTGCTGCCTAGACGCAAGTGACGCGTACTTGTCGATGAAGGTCTCATCGAAGATGGGAAGATATCTGAAAGGATTCACGCAGAGCGTGATCTCGTCGATATTGGAATACCTCAGTGGTAAATCATGGACAATAAGGGGCCCTAGCAGTACCAGATAGATATGGGGTGACAATCACCCTAGCTCGTCAATGGTCCAAGTAGTATATATCAAAATGTTAATGATAATGGACACATGCAAGTTTTGGGGCTCCAGATCGAATTTCAGTGTTTTCAGCGGTACCTAGTTTCCAAGTTCCCTTACCATGATATCAACCATCGAAAAAGACGGGATGGGACGAACGTAACGTAGCTCTGGTGAATCTCAAACATTCGCTGGTGAAATATGGGATGTTCATCTCCCTAAAAATGGTATCATATTATGGTTAGACCCATAGTAAATTATAACACACTAAACTAATGTGCTTAGATTCATTGCCCGAGAGAGGCCGGGCTAATGATCATTTGCTACTACACCGATTCACCATCAACCACTTAGCCAGTGGCTATCATAAGTTGCCATCATTGTCATCTTCCAATGAAGACACTGAAGAAGCAGTAGCATTACGTCTGCTGTACTTGTGTATCAATTGCCGTATTGCAGTGATTTGCAAATCACACAACACAGAAAACACACAGTGGCAGTTTCAGCTTCAATCACCATGACATCACCGGTGAGTCCTGAAAAAAGTGGCTGAGACCACCGGAAAAAAAAAAGGTCAAGATCTCAACCACAAAACAGCCAATGCCGGTGCTGGAACTACCCAAAGAAGATGTCTACATATTGTATAATATGTATGTATATATATATACTAATGTTGACGTGCTCTTAATAACTCCCCAAAACATTGCCAAACAATGGCCTGGGGTCCCTGGAAAATGTTCCAGACCTATGTGGTGCCGAACAAATTGCCTAATTGAAAACGAATGCATAAGTGGACTCTTTGTTTCATTTTAGTGTTCGCACATGAGAAAGGGTTTCCCCAGAAATCCAATGGGAGCGTATTTCAAACTACTTTATTTAGGTTCCCCCCCTGAATAAAGTATTTAGTTCATGGGGTAGTTGAATATCTTATTGTTTGAAGTGTTCAAATAGGAAAGGAATTGAGAAATGAATTAAGCCAACAAAATTTGGGCCCTTGAGATCCAAATACTTTATTCAGGGGGTGAGAATTCATTCATTATTAGATGTTAGGGGGCTTCAGGACTACCCTTTGCGCGATTGATTTGAGCATTTTTTAATACGGCTTTAGTAGGAGCCATCGACCATTTGAGCCATCAATTTCTCAATTTCATGATCTTTCAGAAAGGGTTTGAGAAAGGGTTTCCTCAGAAATCCCATGGGAGCGCATGTCAGAATATTTTATTTAGGGGGGCCTCTAAATAATGCATGTGATTCATGGGGTAATGATTTGAGTATCTTATCTTTTCAAGGGGTCGAAATAAGAAAGGAATTCAGAAATAAAGTGAGCCATCAAAATTTAGGCCCTTGAGACTTGAGATCCAAAAATTGGTTGGCGTACTTTATTTGGGGCACGGGTTTACTATATTTTTTTTCCGGGATTTGGGTACTTCATGTAGAGGGGTATATTAATGGCACCAGAACATTATATATTAATTTATATTAATTTGTAATAATAATAATTGATATTATTATTATGATGAATAATATTATTTTTATTATTATCATCATTATTATTATGATGTATATATATAATGTTTATGATTATGATTATTATTATTAGTAGTAGTAGTAGAAGTAGTAGTAGTAGTAGGTATATATATATATAATAATAATTATTATTATTATTATGTTGTATTATTATTATATATTATTATTATTATTACTATTATTATTATTATCATCATTATTATTAATATTATGATTATTATGTATTATTATTACTATGTATATATATATATATATATATTATGATCATCAACCCCATTAGGATGCCAACTATCGAAACGCCTGAGTCCACCAACCAGTAGGGAGTAAACAGCATTCAATTTCCTGTAAGTATGCTTCATTGGCCTTATAACATCATGTAACATCATATAACATAATATAACATCATATAACATCTTATAACATCTTATAACATCTTAAAACTTACCCTCTGGCACATAGCTATTTAAGCCATGGCCAATTCATAGATGATTCATGATGTGTTCCCTAAACAAATCTTTAAAAAGGTGGTTTTCCAGTTCCCTACCTTCAATCACCAGAGGGTAACCCTCAGTGCATCCGGGGAGCGGATTCTGGTTGCAGAATTGGTTCCGGATGGCATCCTGCGATCGTCATGGGATCGCCCCTCTGATAGAAATTCAGATCCAAGCCTCGACATGACAATATAGGATATAAACAAATAATAGGGTTTAGTGATACTAAATATGATAATGCTAGGGTTAAGATCTCAAAATATAGGATAGAAATTTATTGATGATAATGAAACAAATATTTTGATGATCAACCCCAAAGAGCTTGAAGTCCTCCACTCGATCATCTCCAAGTCCGTCCTTCTCCTTGAAAGGGGACTTGGAAGATACCAAAGATCACAACGGAAAATTCCAGTGATATCATTAGAAAAGGTACATGAAAATGATGTGTCTAGTCCCAACATATGTCCCCACTTATGATATGAAAATGATGTTGAAGTCCCTTCTACATCTATCTTGGAATATTCGAAGTTTGAGTTTCAAATGCATGACTCAGACCAATTCGAAAACCTGCGTGGCGAGTCACAATAGTTTGTTTGTCTGAAAATACAGGTACCCCCAAGATCCAGATGGTTTGTCATCATGTTCCCTTTTGAAAGAGCCATCAGGTGGTATATCAATCTCCCTGTCTCCCTGGGAATCCGTTTCCACAGCCAGGTCTTACAGAAAGCCGAGACACAAGAGATGCCAAATTCTGTTGCCCAGATCCATCGCGGGGACAAATCAACTTCACTTCCTCTGGTGGTACCAGGAGCTCCTTCGCCAGCGATTCACTCGTCGGGATGGGGGTAGAACACCCCCACAACATGGGGATAACATGGACGATTCATGGGGATAGACATGGAGATATTTCAACAAGAACAATATGATATATCATTATATCTGGATTATCTGGGTGGGTCTCAACATACAAGTAGGGGGTGACTTACCCCTCATTTATGGCATAAGATTTATGGCCACTTTAAGAGGGAATATGATAACATACGTATGATAAAACATCAATTTTGGAGTACCCCTTTCTCAACCGAACCCAATTGGGTCATGTACTTGTTGTTCCTTCGGCGATGAGGTATGCACGTGAAGCCAGCCACAGGTGGTGTTCAGGGTAAATAGCCATCATTCTTGTTTAAGGGACCAAAGTCAGGTTTTCTTTGGTGGCTGGCTATATATCCTGAGATTGCTGGTAAATTGCCTACAATCACCTGCATCACAAACACGTGGTATGAAACCACTCTAAAATCGGATGGTTGAGAATGATGTTCTCCATTAAACTTGTTGTTTTTTTGGTACCATGTTTGGGACAAACCCACATATATATATATCAATAATATATCTATCACAGCATCAATATCCCTTATTTCTGTTGGCTAATTCTCCATTCACAGCCATTTCTAAATGGTGATTCCACTCAAAATGGGCATAGGTTGTTGATATGAATCCACCGTTCTGGGTTGCCCTCTGACAATTTCTCATAGCTATAGAACATCACCCTTTTTGATAAGTAATTCATCTGTAAACGAGCCATTTTCCAGACATATCTTCAATTACCCGAGAGAGTAATTCATTAAATAAATTAAATCATCTAAAAATGACTCATGTTCATCTTGTTCATCTATTTTCCATAACCCATAGGATCCATGTATGCCATATATGGTAACATTTACCATCAATATACCCCAAATGTTAGCATATATACAATACATATGGATCCTATGGGTAATAATCTTAGTTTAACCAGAGGCTAAATCCTCCGTTGGGCAAAGCCCACATTCCGACACAAACCGGTGCCTTCTGGTTGAAGCGCAGGCTGGTGCCGCCGCCGGGTGTCCTAAGGACCGGCCGCTCAAATTTTGGCAAAGGAAACAGACCATTCTCGGGTAATGAAAAAAACTAAGACATGGACTTTATAATGGAATATAATTGATTTTATGATGCATTTTAATTGATTATATATATATATGATTCTAATTGATTTTATAAGTTTCTTGCCTGAAAACTATAGGTACCCAAAATCTCATGATCATCCTGTTTCACCAGCCACCCAGGGCACTTTCCTTGGTTGCCAATTGCAAATGGGTCACTATGGGTCACTTAAAAGTGGATCCCAAAGGGAACCAGGTCACATACCTCCTGGCTAATGTTTAATGAAATTGGAGGCTACTCCCACAATGATCTAATCGCTGAACCATCTGAATCATCTCAACCACTTGCTTCGTGTCCCCAGTGTCGTCCTGCTCAAGAGCTGGCACAAGCGCCATTCGTCCTTGTCCTCTGCAGGATACCAAACATATTCCTTCCGTCCCTCCGCCATGGGCGGAAGTGTCTACGACATCCCGCAAGGTGCTACTGGTGCGGCTTGGAAACGTACGAGTGAGTCAAGTGCGGAAGATGTTGGAAGTACATAAAACACAAACATGTTTCACAAGATCTCACATTCAATCCAATCTTGTCCGCACAAATATGCACAAATGACCCAGCACAATGATTTTGTTCCAAAGTGCTACCACCACGACAGGAACACTTTCCACATATCTGCGCCTGGCTCATGAGCTGAAAACTTTGCAGCTGACAATGCGGCATCCGCTGATTGCAGAATGGATATAGCTTTGGTGCTTGACCACTTTAAGAATTTGTCAACCAGTCGATGTTCATCGAAAGGCAGCATGTGCCAATTTCCATCCTGTTTTGTTGGAGAATACACACAGCTGTTCTATTTATGTCAGGTTCAACTTGTGAGTTGGACTCATATCTAACATATTTGCTGTAGCGTCAGTAAACAACTAATTTGACTTGCAAGCAACGTGTTGCTAAAGAAACCTAGAGCAGCTATTGCATCAACCGCAGCATCGTTTCATTAGCGAAGCAATATCACCCCGCAGCGACTTTGGCTGCATCAACCACGTCAGACAATCTACACCTGGGAGACAGCGGAGATCTGTTGCTAAGTTTGGAACTGACTGAGTCACTATTTAATGTGTCCTTCACCATGCCAAAAATAAAAACTCTTTGAACCTATCACGGTATCTTTGTAGGACTCAGGACTGTTTTATAAACTTATCCTTATCTCCGTGAGCCGCCTCACCAGCCAGAATGGCAACCCATCAGCTCCCGACGTCTGACGCCTACACTCAGAGTCTGGAGCTGGGCTTTGGCCTTTTCATCTCCACCGGTGCCTAGGACAGAATCAGGATCAATATCTGGTGCAGGCGGGGAATTTGTGTATGTACAATATATATATATACATAATACATTAATACATATATATTTATATATATAGTGTATAATATATATATATATATTAGAGTGTATGCATATATATATATACATATGTATATATCATATGTAAAGGCAGAAGGGAAGAAATAACAATGCATATAAGTAGATAATTGTAAATGTTTTGTGTCTGTATGTGCTGATGTAGAAATAGGTGTTGTTCTATTGTTTCCTGCACATGTATGAAGCCCCCAAAACAAGGTTGGACATGGAAAATAGCTATAAGTTTCATTGAAGGGACCAAATATGTGTCGTTTGTTTTCAACTATATGGATGTAACCAGCCTGGAACATTGATCTTTGACTTACACCAGATTTCTAATAGATTTCTTAGATGTTGCTTGGCTGTGTTTCAGATTGTTTCAAATTTCTTGGGTGCTAGAACTAGAACCATGTTTCATCATGTTTCAGATTCACTGAAAGTCGGATTCTACTCATGCTTTCGGATCTCGCCCGCCATTTTGAGATCTCCCGAATATGGCTACACTTGAAAATGGCAAAACAATCAAGTGGTGTTTTTCTCTTCTATATACATCTAATCATCTATATGGAACAGAGTGAGTATACATCTTATTTTCTATATATATACATATATGTATACATAATTTTACCTTACATGTTTATATGTTTGTATATATTATATATATATTTATGGATGATATGCGGGCCAATTATTTATAATATATATATATATAGCCGCTTCTCAAGCCATTTTTTTCGCCTGTGCCAGGACCACCAGCTGCTCTTCAGCGGTTTGATCCGACTCGAAGACTTTGAGATATCGACTTCGATGAGTTGTGCAAGTTAAACCTCCAATCAATGGATTGGTTTAAGGGAAAATCTACAGGAAAGCCCCATATTTAATGGGAAAATCTATGGTTTCCTGTAAAATTTCCCTTAAACCAATCCAATCATCCATGTCTTGCGATGTTTCCTAGCTATAAACATTTAAGGTTCGATGTTCCATCAACGCCTCCATGCTCGGGGATTTTTCATCGACCAGAGGGTGGTTTTGCCCCAGCTGAGAGGAGAAGTTTCCCAAGGCAAACGATCCCCAATGAGTTACCAGAATGGGAGATTCGTAGCGTGATCCAATTGCTAGTTCATTATAAGGTTTATCACATCATGGGTTCAACAGTTAGACCACATTATTAGTTTGACCACATATATTGTTGATCCAATTGCTAGTTCTTTCATCTCTTTATTTCGCATTTTCATCCAAAAATGGATCAAAGATGATCAATGTAATGACATAATGAGCCATGATGCATCAATTGGAGTCTTGGTCAGTCGGAGGGGATACTCTGAAGCAAATTATATGGCTCCTCTACTTCAATGAAACATAGTGAAACAGTTTTTGGGCATCCAGGATTTACAATTCTTGGACAATCTGTCTTGTCAAATTTCAAGTTTTCCCATGTAACAACCTGAACGCACGCAAGTATGTAACTGTACATATCCCACCGTTGCATTTTAGGGCAATAAACTTTGCGGCCAGCAGCATGGGATTCTCAAAGTCGCTCTGCTTTTGGTATGTACAAACCGAAGGCTTCGCAGATTTCGCCGTGTTGCTCTCATGGTCATCGTATACCTGGTTGGTGGTATACCTACCCCTCCGAAAAATATGAAAGTCAGTTGGGATGATTTTTTCCCAATATATGGAAAAAAATGCCATGTTCCAAACCACCAACCAGATACCCAAAGTTCTGGACTCTTGCATGAACTGCTGCGTTTGTTTTTTTTCCGTGGTTTTTCTACGCTCCAGTTCTGGATCTCCCCACGGCGTCACACGTGACCATCACGGCGTCGGCAAACGTAGACGCAAGGACCAAAGAGTTTGTCCTGGATGGCTGGATGGCTGGATCAAAGGACCCCCGTGATGGCTGGGGTTTCCATTGGGAGTACCCCCATGTCTGGATGGTTAAAAAAATGGAAAGTCCTGGGGTAGCCCTGGTTTGGGAAACCTCCATTTTGATGTATTTTGACGACTTTTGGGATGACATTCCAGTAAATTGAGAGATAAACAGCGCCATTAAGGTAAATTGTATCGAGTTGTGATGTGCCATATTTGAATGTAGTACTGTATCATTGTCCTTTTGAAGATGGGGATATTAAATCCATCTAGCCTGCTTATTCACAAGGTACATGCTAGGTTTGCAACATACGATATTCAAGATACTGTTTTCCTCTGTCACAAGAGGAAACCAGACCTGTATTTGGACAATTGTAAATGATCGACTGTCAAGTTTGGATGGTTGAAACAAGATACAGTCCTCACGCTTGTGTATGCTATCCCCATATAAAAATCTATTGTATTGAACCAGCCGTTAACTACTCACCACTAGTCCTGGCCTGGATTTGCTGCCCCCTCCCAGCAAAGAAGCAATCCCTAGCAATCCCAGTGATGGATAGATGGTGGATTTCCCGTAGGAAAAAATATACAACATTTACTGGTTGGTGGTATACCTATCCCTTTGAAACATATGAGTTCGTCAGTTGGGATGATAAAAATCCCAATATATGCAAAACTAAACTTCATGTTCCAAACCACCAACCAGTTTAAGACACTATCATGATATCATGTGCTTGTGAAGCTCAATTCATAGCTCCAGTTGGCTCCATATTTTCTGGCCAATCTGGATAATTTTGTGAACCCAATTATAAACAATCGCCAATAATATGACCACCATAAATGGCTGGGATTACGGCAATCAGGACATGGCAGTTATATATTCGTTCATATTGGTACCACATTGGATGGTTCACAACTATTGACCATCATTGACTAGAATAAACCAATACATACATATGTATTATATATATATACATTATATATATATATATACATCATATATATATACACATTCTATGTATATATATATATATGTGTATATATATATATATATAACCTTTATGCTAACGTTTCTATATTGTTCATCAACCAGTATGAACTAAGTATAACCAAGTAATCAACTTCTATATTTCATCATCAACCAACACAATCTAATTAACCTTCACTTGTTGATAATGTGGCATTATAGTATAAATATCCTTAGTTAACCAATATTTTTTTGACCGCTTATCCGTTAAATATTAATATACCCTCTGGTACTTTAACATAGCTATTGAACATGGTCCATAGAAATAGTTGATTTACCGAACTTAAAGATGGTGGATCTTTCCAGTTCGCTTTTTGTATGTTTACCAGGCCGGGCAAATCCCATTCGAACCAGCATTTTCTTGGTTAAACCCCATTTTTTACCACCATTTTTTACCACCATCAAACCAGCATTTTCCTATGGTTTTCCTATGGCTTTCCTATGGTTTTCCACCATTAAACCATGATAAAACCATTCTAACCTTAATCAACGACCGCTGGATTGACAATCGCTCCCATCTCCTGGGGATCCACGGGGACGACATGTTGCACCTCAAAGAAGTTCTGCAAATGCTGCTGCCGCGCGCTGGAGTTGGACACCTACGGGGCCGTTGGCCCGGCCCGGGACGGGGACGACCCCTTAAAGGATGGATAGAGAAATAGTCCGACTATGGTGACTATGTGACTTATCCACAGACTAAGGATGAATATTTGATGATATTTGTGACTAAGTATCTATAAGTCACACATATTGAACCTGTTTCTATCATGTTTGCTGTGGTTACTATAACTAATTTGATTGGTATTTATTGATTTTATCAGTATCTGATGGTCTCTGCCGTATCTAACTGTTAAAAACAAAAAATACTTTACTTCATGTGATCCGCACCATGACATTTATCGATTTGTTACTGGCAAATCTTCTGGCATTCTATCTGACATATCTTCTGGCATTCTATCTGACATATCTTCTGGCATTCTATCTGGCATAGCTTCTAGCATTCTACCTGGCATATCTCCTGGCAGATGTTCTGGCATATCTTCTGGCATTTGTTCTGGCATATCTTCTGGCATTCTACCTGGCATATCTTCTGGCATATGTTCTGGCATATCTTCTGGCATTCCATCTGCATTCTATCTGGCATATCTTCTGGCATATTATCCGGCAAATATTCTGGCATTCTATCTGGCAAAAATCCTTGCACTTTCTCTGGCATATCTTGTGGCATTCTTTCTGACATTTTATCTGGCATTCTATCTGGCATACCTTCTGGCATTCTATCTGGCATATCTTCTAACATTCTATCTGGCATATCTTCTGACACTCTATCTGGCATATCTTATGGCATTTTATCTGGCATATCTTCTGGCATTCTATCTGGCATTCTATCTGGCATATCTTCTGGCATTCTATCTGGCCGTTGAGGTCCAGCGGTGCACATTGAGCTCGGAAGGTCCCAGGTTGAGGTCCAGCGGTGCACACTGAGCTGGGAAGGTCCCAGGTTGAGGTCCAGCGGTGCACACTGAGCTGGGAAGGTCCCAGGATGAGGTCCAGCGGT
>Ga0126342_10017328_pt1 | contig 12465 bp, 12 predicted proteins | sample Cyp1metagenome_FD_92528 | JGI IMG/M metagenome (GOLD analysis project Ga0126342, IMG submission 92528) | Coral microbial communities from Lord Howe Island, Old Settlement Bay, Australia - Cyphastrea 1 metagenome | ecosystem: Host-associated > Invertebrates > Cnidaria > Coral ... | reverse complement strand
TCTCCTCTCCTCTCCTCTCCTCCCCTCTCCTCTCCTCTCCTCTCTTCTCTTCTCTTCTCTTGTCTTCTCTTCTCTTCTCTTCTCTTCTCTTTTCTGCTCTTCTCTGCTCTTCTCTGCTCTTCTCTGCTCTTCTCTTCTCTCTTCTCTCTTCTCTCTTCTCTCTTCTCTCTTCTCTTGTCTTCTCTTCTCTTCTCTTTTCTGCTCTTCTCTGCTCTTCTCTGCTCTTCTCTTCTCTTCTCTCTTCTATCTTCTCTCTTCTCTCTTCTCTCTTCTCTCTTCTCTTCTCTTCTCTTCTCTGCTCTTCTCATCTCATCTCTTCTCTCCTCTTCTCTTCTCTTATCTCTTATCTCTTTTCTCTCTTCTCTTTTCTCTTTTCTTTTCTTCTCTTTTCTTTTCTTCTCTTCTCTTCTCTTCTCTTATCTCCTCTCCTCTCCTCTCTTCTCTTATCTCTCTTATCTCTCTTATCTCTCTTATCTCTCTTATCTCTCTTATCTCTCTTGTCTCTCTTATCTCTCTTCTCTCTTCTCATCTCTTCTCTTCTCTTCTCTCCTCTCCTCTTCTCTCCTCTTCTCTCCTCTTCTCTCCTCTCCTCTCCTCTTCTCTCTTCTCTCTTATCTCTTATCTTTTATCTCTTATCTCTTATCTCTCTTGTCTCTCTTATCTCTCTTCTCTTCTCTTTTCTTCTCTTCTCTTCTCTTCTCTTTTCATCTCTTCTCTTCTCTTCTCTTCTCTTCTCTTCTCCTCTCTTCTCCTCTCCTCTCCTCTCCTCTCCTCTCCTCTCCTGTCCTCTCTTCTCTTCTCTTCTCTTCTCTTCTCTTCTCTTCTCTTCTCTTCTCTACCTTCAGTGTGTACATTAAGAACTAGACATTCGTTTACCCAGGTGCGGACGTCCATCACAATACCTTAACTCAAAACTCTTTATATAAGGGAATCTTGACGCTCATATGGAGGGCACATCATGTATGGACACCTGAGGCACTTGGATGCCTCGCAGTTTCTGTGCCCTCAGCATCGAAGAAGGCTGTGCACAGTGAGGGTCAATGCCATGCACACCCGGGAACTTCCTCGAGAGCCATGCTTGCTTTTTGCTTGCCCTGCTCGGACTTTTCTCGATGTTTTGCATCCAGGCATTGACCCCTTTCAGGAGGACACGTTGAGCGCCCATCTCAAAGTGAACTTGCTCATGTACAAGCACATTCTGCAAGAGCATCGGGTGTCCCTGGCATGCTTGAGTTTGGACCGGGGTCCGCGGCTGACTTCGGGCCTTACTTTCGTACTGATGGCCTCATTCCCACTCTCCGCATGGCAAACCATCCGGCCCGTGTCTCAGCATCATCAGTGACCGATACCTCAGCTCTCAGGCACTTTTTTGAACAGGGGCTTGATGTATGCCAATTCATTTTTCCATTGTCATGTCGCAGAAATCCATAGAGCAGCCTTCCACATTTCTTGTTCCTAAACCTGCTGGCCTCCAGCATCAAAGTTTGTAGCTTCTTTGCCTGGAGGACTGGAACACAGAATCACAAAGACAAAGACATAGATCAACATTCCGTTCAAAATAAGTTTCTACCGGAGCATTTTGGCTCTTGACGGTTCCCTGGCATTTTTGCGCCGACTGCAGCATGTCGCGCTGGTGGACCGGCACGTGGCAGACCATGGTGACCGCTGGCATGACGCCGGCGATTGGCAGAGCCACGGCTGGCAGAGCCGCGACCGGCCGAGTTTCGAATGGCAACGTAATTGGCAGTCTCAACCTGGCTATGATGCTCGTGATTGGCACGATGCTGACAAGGACCCAGCTTCCACCGACTTGACTGCTGACTGGACAAATGGAGCAATATACCTGGGAGGCAGCGGCGGCAAGACTTTGAGCCTTTCGAGAAGGGGAGTCTTGGTGTCGCATCTCTTGGGTCTATCTTCTCTCCGTGTTGGTTCTTTGTGCCTTGAACTATTATTGCACATGTTTTTCTGTTCATTGATTGCCTTGCGAATTTCGTGGCTTCAAAAGGTTGACGGCAATTGACAATGATGTTTGAAAGTCTGTTCTGAGACCGTGCCACAGGCATAGCCTCACGTTCGATGCTTGCTTCTACATTTATGCCGAACTGAGATGAAATCGATAGCTTGGCTTCGCTGGGCTCCACAGGACAAAAAATGTGGAGGTGTTGACAGCGGACGTGCAGTAACGGCATGGCAACAACTTGCAAGACTTGGTGCAAAAAAATCAAAGATGCGTCAGAGCCACAGGACTGTGGGGCCAACTCACCAAACACTTTGTTCCAGCTTTACCACATGTTTTCATGTTTTCAATTTGCCGTAAAGAACAACATGCAGCAAAAAGTCGCCATCAGTTTCAGACAGCTAATTAATCCACATGGCACATTGTGGAGAACCTCATGTAGCCGGCTGGAACTGCCTCAGTTCATTGACCAGCATGCATGCCAGATTCTTGTTCGGCGGCATCGGCAAGGTCGTGCTTCGAGTTTGTGAAACGAAGTATGAAGGGCATCCAGTGCAGCTGGCAAATCTTGACGGTGCACATGAGAACGCAGACTTGCCGGGCGAATAAACGGAGAAACTCGTGTCACATGGGCCTGCGAGACCGGGAGATGTCAATCGAAATGCTCATTTTATGTTCACCTCTATAGCTTATCCAAATGATTTTTAAATTTGAAAAAAAAAGCAAAAAAAAAAGAAAGCAAATGGAAAATCAAAAAGCAGAACTTCAAAACTGAAAAAAACAGGAAGCAAAATGCAAAAAAGTAAAACAAAAAAAAGCAAACAAAAAGCAAACAAAAAGCAAATCGAAAAAGCAAAAAAAAATGCAAATGGACAAGTCCATGTTTCCCATTTTATCCCCTTTTTGTTTTTCATTGTTTTCCCTGTTTTCCCTTCTATTTTTCTTTTGTGTTTTTTGGATTTTGCTGATTTGCTTTTTGGTTTTTCCTTGTTTTCGCGCTTCTTTTCAAGTCTTAAGAAAAGTTAGAATAAGCTATGGTCTGGCTGACATAGTGCTAATTTGACAACTGGCTTTGAGATGAAGTTAAGATTTAGTCTTGCCCTCAAAAGCCATCTGGCGTTTTCAACATGTGTACTTCACGGCTTTGAAGCTTTGAGAATGGTAGATGAATTTCCCAGACCATCCAAGTCAGAGATTCGAGAAACACGTTTGACGAGAACACTGTTGTGACCTTGGATTAATAAAGGAAACATGTCCAGTGCACGGGTTATTTTTTTGCATGTTTCCAGGTCTTCTGGAATTTTGGTATCCAGTGTTTGGAGGAGCACCACTTTAGATACCACCACTTTAACACACACCTGGATGGATAGATGGATAGATAGATAGATAGACAGATAGATAGATAGATAGGTAGATAGATGGATAGGTAGATAGATAGATAGGTAGGTAGCTAGATAGATAGATACATTAGATACATTAGATAGATAGATGGATGGATAGATAGATAGATAGATAGGTAGATAGGTAGATAGGTAGATAGATAGATAGATAGATAGACAGATAGATATATTGTATTATATATATATGTTATGTTACTAATGAAACTGATGTAATGTTTTACAAGTATACATATATATATATGACACTGCCACTACTTAAACCCTCCGGAAAATGAACATAGACCCTGACAATTGTCAGTTTGTAGTGGGCACTAATCTTGGGTAGGATATCAATATTTTTGAACAAATGCTCCATACGCTACTGTAGATCATGTAGATCACTTTCCCTGGTTTTCCCCATTCCAGTTTTCGCTCATGTGGTCGGAGGACATGGCACCTTTTTGGCCGGGGTCACGGTTTCTCGGCAAACACGTAGGGTTGTAGCTTGGGTGCCTGGAGGCTTGAACATTGTGGAAAATAATGATGCAAACACTGAAACTACTGCGCACAGGTTGCATAGTGATTAGTTGGTTTTCCATCCTTTTGATGTTTTAGGGGCTGCCATGGCCATATTAAGATTACGCTCTTATCTCACTCATTTCCTCATGACATCAAAGTCAACATAGACACGATCCCCAGAATCTGAAGGGTGGACAGAAACCGGAGATGGGCAACGAACAGAACTGACGAGTTTCCCCATGGAGTTTGCATTCGTTAAACTCTCAAGGGTTTGGACAATACTGTAGCTGACCCTTTGGTCATGTAACATACTCTAGCTATGGTATACACCCATTTAGTTCGATGATTTACCTAAAATGGTGATGTTCCACTGTTTTGTTAGATTACCAGGGGGTAATCAATTCAATTCAACTATCAATGAACCATTTGCATGAATATGAACAGTTTGTGGTTTAAACATGTTTAAACAAATTTAGGCGTTTGTCATATTTGATCCTTTCTCTGGGATGATTTTGGCCAAAATGATTTACCTTTTTTTCACATGAATTAAAAACATGTTCAAACCACAATCACCCTGCGAAACCGCGTCTGGATCCGCAAAGAAAGTTGCTCAAAGGGTCGTTGCTGGGCTGATTGTTTACCATGGAATATATCATGGTGCAAAAAAAAAAGTACCAGGAATGTTTCACCATCTGCTATTTATTGATGTAACATCAATGTGTGGCTGATCACGTCGCCGTTTTTGTTTGAGAAGCTCCCGTTGTTTGTTGTTTGACTCCTTCTTTGCTGGCGAAACCTCACAAAACCTACATGATATGGGTCAAACACGGGATGGCTGGGCGCCTGGTTTGTCTAAATTTGGCCCAACTTACGCCAAAACCCTAAAATTATTTTTAGAAATATAGCAAGGCACATTATCTATAAATGGCAGATTGTCCATGTCCGCGTTTGATTACCGTAGGGTGTCTCGAAACATGAGCCATATATAAACTATATTTATATAAAATTGTGTTTTAAACCAAACCATTTTTTTTCTCTATGGATCCAACTCCTTCTCGAGAAGGTCCAGCAAACCCTGAAAATCATGCGCCAAACACTATCTCAGAGTGGTTGGATCCACATGTAATTGGCTTTTCACACACAACAGAAATGCCATCTAAGAAAATTGATTCCAAATGTATGCATCTGAACTCTGCTATAGCAATCCCGTTTGTGTACATTAAGGTCCAAATGCAAATCCCCATGTTAGACAGTCAAAGCCTCCGATTCCTTAAGTTTTGATTCTGGTTATTTACGTGTGCCTCGAAGGGGTTCGTCTGAAATGGGGTATTATACCCTCCAAAGGTTCATGGTTTACAATTATCTTCCATGCCCTTCGCTATGAAAACAATGACATAGCCATAAATTTGGTGTACCCCAAATTCAAACACATCCAAATATCGTCTCTGCCATCAACAAGAATAATTTATTACCCCCCTCAATTTTTGTTGGTTACCTCTATTGTTGATGGTTAAATCTACCCATTCCCCAGCCCGAACTTGCCAGATTTTGGTGGTGGCTTCCGTGGCTGTCCGGGGGAACCCAGAGATGCAGAAAGCAGGGAATCGGTGATTTTTACCTGGTTGGTGGTTTCAAACGTGAATTTTATTTTCCATCATATATGGGATAATCCTTCCCATTGATTTTCATATTTTTCAAGATGGTTAAAACCACCAACCAGCTAGTGATTCTTAAAGTTCCCCCCCAAAAGTTATAGAAAAGTATCAAAACTGAACACCATTTAACAAACTATCACTGAGTTCTAGTTGGATTTCACCGCTAACTGGGTGGGGGATGGCGGGGGATACCGACCATCTCCAAAACACCTATTGGATGGAAAATGGTGAAGAATTTTCAGCCATGGCTTGATATATCTACCACAAACCCAAGATGTCTTTAAGTTGTAACCCATAGGATCCATGTATGCTATATATGGTAACATTTACCATCAATATACCCCAAATGTTAGCATATGGATCCTATGGGTCATGAAAATATAGCTCAGGTTCTCTCTCCTCCCTAGGTATACCTTCTGGTAAACTAACACAGATGTTTGGCTTCACCGTTTATTGATCATTTTCCGAAGCTTTTTCCCCATGGATTTTCCACGTTTTTTTTTTTTTAATGGTGCGGGTGAGTAAAACAATAGCAAAGCAACCACCCAATTTTACCATAAGTGGGTGGTATAAACCATCAATATATGGGTGGTTGATTATTGCTTACCAATCCCAAATGCTCCATGTATGGAATATTTACCTACATTTACTCCAAAAATTGCCCAAATATAGGAAATATTCCATACATGGCGCATTTGGGAATGACCATTGATTATCATCAATCACAATTATGGAAACCACAATCAACCACTGAATCATTGTCCACCGGAATTCTCGGATTTTGGGTTTTACCTCTTGCAGACCATCCCACTTGGAAATTGCTCAGTAACCGTTACAAATTATTAGTAGTTATAAAGTAGCCATAATATTACTTAGTAACCATACTTACAAATCACTATTCCACCATGGTTATCATTTCGGAGAAGTCCACGATTTTTGGGGACTTCGTTCGGCTTAACCAACGATTCGTGGGATGATCCGAGGATCTCGCAGCTACCGCTCCAAGGCAGTCATGGTGCGCCGCGCCAAGAATCGGCGCGCAGCCGCCATCTCGGGCTTCGAGGCCCGGATTTGGAGTCGACCGGGGAGTTTTTCCCTTGGAAATATGGGAGAAATCGGTGGAAAAAAACATGGAGAATCTCCATAGAAAATCCATGGAAACGCGATGGACAAATGGACCAGTGCCAGAATCCGCCGGTTGAATCAGGTTGGTGTCTTGAAATGGCCATAGTTTGAGGGATAGCGATGTAGCCCAAGTTTTCAATCGAGATGAAGGATTCACCCATAACATCCCATAAGGGTATATCACCACGACGTCACCAAAGATCCTCTAAATCACCGCAGTTTTCAGGTTGGCGAAGGATATTCAGACAGATTCAATATGAGTGAACCAAGGATGGGAAGAACATCATGGAAACATCATGGAGACCATGGGGGCCTCGAGCAACAACACTGAGGATCAAACCAAGAAGTATAATTATCAAGGGATTTGTTTCCGGATAGTCACGGACACACGGATTTGCAGTTGGGTAGACGGTAAATGCAACTGTTAGGTGGGCTATCAATCATGGCATCATCGTTTTGGAAGTGCGCTATTGATGGGAGTTTCACGAGTATATGACATTGTCGTTCAGCAGGGTAGTTTTGTGATCCTTTGTTTCCACAAGTGGCTGAGCGAAAACCATGGACAACAATTATATATTTGAATATGCATGATTTTCCTTTTTTTGTTGATTTCCCTTGACCAATATTATCGTCCCCCAAACAACTTTAAGGCTTGACTCTTCAACATGCGAATATATAAATATATATACATATAGTACATTATTGTATATTAGGAATTATTACAATGTGTTTATAATATATGTATCGTCGATTGAAATGGTACCTGAATGTTGACGCATTCTGTTCTCTGTGCAACTTATCCATGATGAGATCAACATCGTCATCCTCCGCTGAACAACCATATGGTGGTTACTTGACTTGGGGTGAACCCCCGAAATCAACGGTGTTTTTTCGTGTTATTTACACAATACCATGGTTTTTGGTGTCGAAGAAACACCCATAGGATCTCAATTCAGCCTATCTTTTGCTCGCCTTCCGCCTTCAGTCGATGCTGGGCTGAGACGAGCGGATCTCGGGTGTCGCGGTGCGGATGCTGAGACGACCGTGGGCGAATTCCAACTGCCAGATAGACTCTCCAGGTAGAAATGAACAAGGCCTTGTTGGTTGGGGTTGTACCCGGCCTGGTAAACGTTTACAAACAACTATGGAAAGATCCACCCATTTTCTAGCTGGGTAAATCCACTATTTCGACTGGGCCATTTTCAATAGCTATGTTAGTTTACCAGAGGGTAAGTTGTAAACCAATATCAATCACCATCAATCCGTAGTAACGGCGGATGAAACCCTCAAGGACACAGAAATCCTGCGGTGGCAGCGATTTTGGCACAGTGCTGCAGGGCAAAGCTTGCCCCCTCTGTCCAAAAGATTGGAGGAGCTTCACCTCCTGGGCTTACGGATGGTGGTGCCCTATACCTAGCTAGAGTTAAGTTGGCTTACAATTTACAATGAATAGTTGTGGCACCAGGTGCCCGATGGTGCCGAGCTGTGTTAAACTGATGCTGATGATATGATGGAAATTGAACTTTGCAAAATCAACATATGGAGGTTTCCTAAAATGGGGGGTACCCCAAAATCATTCGTTTTAATAGGATTGTTCCATTATAAACTATCCATTTCGGGATACCCCCATTTGTGGAAACCACCACATGTTCTTAACCTTCAAAAGATGGTGTCCGGCAGCTGTAGCACAGCAGAAAGTGGCGGGATCATTCCCAACTCATCCCGGGTCCCGGGCGGTTCAGGGAAAAAGAGAAGCGTCGTCTTGTTGAAACTCCAATATAGATATACAAGGTTGTGCCCCCGATCTATAAGTTGGTCTTTCGCCCATCTAAGTACCCATAGGATCCATGTATGCTATATATGGTAACATTTACCATCAATATACCCCAAATGTTAGCATATATACCATACATGGATCCTATGGGTTATGTTACAATATGTTACAATCACTCTTATGTTTTCATCACATTAATCAATCACTGACCTTCAAACCCAGGAAACTATGTGGTATCACCTTGAACTTTAGTTCTTCAACATGATGCTGGTTATGTATACCATCCTTTCGTAAACAAACATAGCTATGAAAAATAACCACGCACATAAAGTCATATAAAGACTTAAATATGATGATTTAATATGATTTACCTATTGAGAATGGTGATTTTCCCCTATAGTTATGTTATAGTTTTACTAAATACAAAGCAGCTTTTAAAACAATCGTTGAGTAACGTGCAGCACCATCATGCCGAGCACCTGAACTTCGGCGGAAACAGCACCGCCCCGCAGCCCACAGCGGCAAAAAAGTTCGGTTTGCGAGTGCGAAGAGGACATATAAAATACAGATATTAAATCAGATACCAATTTTATTTATATTGATAATGTATCATAATGTATATAATATATTTATATAGTTATATAACTCTATATTCTATAGTATCGCGTAATTGAACTCTATATAACTCTATAGTTATAACGATACTATAACTCTATATTTAGATAGTATCGCGTAATCGAGTGTAATTGAGACATGTCAAGAGATATAAAGGGGCCGCGTTTTTTTTTGGGGGGTTTTAGGGGAGCAAAAAAGTGTATTGGTCAGGCCATGTCAGCTGTATTTTTTCGGCGGCTGAGGAGGTTGTCGGCATGAAATACCTACAGTTATGGCCATGGCTACCAGTTATAACTGGAGATTTCTATGGGATGAGAAACATTCTATAAATGGGGTGACTTGTTAGTACTTATAACTGATTTTTATGGCCATAACTGTAGTACAGTTATAGTGTTATAAATGGGAGAACAAATCGTTAGTTGGAGTTATAATCACAACTGAAATTATAACCAATTAAAAATACATGATTCCATGGAGTTTTACACTTAGTAACTGGGAGAACAACACCTTGGTTAGATGCTCCACTGACGAATCCCACCAGGATTAACCACTTACCAGTGGGATGATCCTGGGACTTAAGCGCACAGAATTTGCCATGCTTTACCACAAAGCAATTGAACATGGCCATAGAAACAGTGGATTTTCCCATTGAAAATTGTGATTTTCCATGGTTGGTTACCAATATATGGAAAACAATTCATTGTTTAGCTTCGTAAAAGTGAAAACATGTTGGGGGATAAGGTATAGCTGGCTGGTGGTAAACGGAACCATGGAATTTTGAATGACTTTCCCATCATATTGGGAATGGAAAATCATCCCAACTGACGAACATATTTTTCAGAGGGATAGGGCTCAACCACCAACCAGGAATGTCATATGTTACATATCTCCTGAGCGAAGTAAGAGCACAAAGATACCCGGTTGATTTCCTTCGGGGCATCCCCAAAAAGTGATATAAATTGCCTTTCAGCATGGTACAAGTACTCTCTGATTGAAAAACTTGCAGGTCTATGGCTGTGGGGTGTTCAACATTTGAGCTCTGTACCTGCAACAACTTGTAACGTTTTTGTTGGTATCATTTTGCCGAAGCAAATTCCCATCTCCCAAATCTGAATTTGTCGGGGGCATCACAACTCTTCCATTCAACTGAGTAAATCTTCCTTTGGTCGGTTGCCAAGTTGATTCTTTAAGCATGCTTTTGAAACCGATTCATTCCTTTTGACATATGTGCCACGGTGAACAGTTGTGCAAATTGCATCAAATTTACCATGTTGAGGTATGGTCATTAATCAATTCATAGAGATTTGTATACACCCATCGCGATACCCATGATGGGAAGCTAATGGTAGGACCATACCTCACGAATCCCATGTTCTGACCATGCAAGTTTTCAGGGCATCCAAGGCCTTAACTCAGATCACAAACCTTGATTTGCCAAGGGTCCGAATCGGCCTCCAGGGATGAAACTACGTTCATTAAAAAACCCTTATTGTAAAAGCCATTGCATGACTATCCCAGAAAAAATATATCCATTACAGTGAATGAATATTCCCGATTGTATCCATGGTATCTTCCAGTTTTCTCGGAAAAGTGATCTCTTGTGCTCCCTTGTGGTTCAGAAGACGCAGCCGCTGGCGGTCGCACCCGCAGTGGTGCCAAGCCGGCGGATGGTTGGGGCCTGGAGACCTGGCAAACCTGGCAGATGTCATGACACGCAGCTGGAGACTGGGATTTAACATGATTTAACCAGGGTTCCCACAGTCACGGCCATGGCTACCAGTTATAACTGGTGATTTCAATGGGATTATACATTCTATAAATGGGGTTATGAGTACTTATATAATTGATAAATGGCCATAACTGCAGTAGATGTCTTATTTGTAGATTAGCCGATAGGAAAAACATCGAAACATCGGGTCGATGTCCGAAAATCAAAAAAAAGGCCATTGGTTGTTTGACCAATGAAGATTCTCTGCAAACAAACGATGGTTTCTTGTGATTCTTGAGATAAGATCACCAAAAAAATGGGGGTGAAACGTTAACCAATCATTGGTTGTTCAGCCAGGGAGGATGCATTGGGGCTGCCTAGGGGCTGCCGGGGCTGCCACCACAGAGAAGCTGAACATGAACTGTAGGCCATTTTCTCATCTAAATCGTGCACCTGAAAATCTGGAAAGTTGAGAACCTCACCAGCTGAGAACCTCCAGGGGAAACATGTCCAAACATGGTTTGATTCATGGTTAGAACATGAGAAGTCACACCCATATGCTCCATGTATGGAATAATTATCAATTAATAATTATCAAAATCAACATTTACCACACAAATCACCTATTGATCTAGTTCGCATCTAGTTAGAAATACCACCTGTGGCTGATATCACATCCCAGAATCAAGGGAAAATCCACGGAAACCATCAGCAAAAATTCTTGAGGCGGTGCTTCCCGGGTTTCTTTTACCCGAACATCGGGATGGCGGCCGATCCAGAGACCTTAGAATGGCACCTCGGTTGGAGACCGCGGGGGCGATATCCAAAAGGGCCGAAAAAGGGGGGCTTTTTGGCCAGCGAAATCATGGGGAAAATGTTGATTGAGCCAGGATTTTAATGGTGAGTTCAATGGCTTTATGCCTAATTTTGGTGAAGAATTTGGTTAAGTGTTGGCTTCATTGGGGAGATATCACTATGCTATTCACGGGAATTTTGAACAAACATCATTGGCGGGCCCCCCGTAGGTATTCTTGACTTCATAGGATCCTAGAAATGAGATCATGATTCGCGACAACGATACACACATGTTTTTTTGGGGTGTGAAACCACCAGCCCATCACTTTTGAACATTTTTTTTCGCAGTTATGGCCATTTATCAGTTATAAGTACTAACAAAACCCCATTTATAGAATGGATAATCCCATTGAAATCACCAGTTATAACTGGCAAATGGCCATGACTGTGTGATCTTGAATCCATCCATGTTCGGGCGTCCCAAAAACAATGGCCCTAACATTTGGTCCTTACACATTGTTAACCGGGGAAAAGAACCAAAATGATGGCGTGATAGAATCAACAAATAGGAAGGCTAACTGGAAAAAGATTGGTATGATTGGTAAAGTTAGAGTTACGCCCTACAGAGAGGGGTCTTGCAAAAAAATGAGGTTTTCATGAAAAATAGATATTAGATTTCACCAAACTGACATTGAATTTAAAGATGCTCATTTTGAAAAACTGCTAAGATAGTGATGCTGCTCCCCTAATGACAACGTTGGGTCCAAGTCTGAAGAGAGTTTTCTGTCACCAACAGCAAGGACTCAGTTTGATTGAAAACAAGATGAAGCCCACGAACCCGAATGCTCACACGTATGTTAATGGTACAGATGTCAAAACACATGGTTATGCAGTCACGCACAATACCTTTCTGCAATAGTTTATTTGAACAGTCT
>Ga0126342_10017327_pt1 | contig 12466 bp, 9 predicted proteins | sample Cyp1metagenome_FD_92528 | JGI IMG/M metagenome (GOLD analysis project Ga0126342, IMG submission 92528) | Coral microbial communities from Lord Howe Island, Old Settlement Bay, Australia - Cyphastrea 1 metagenome | ecosystem: Host-associated > Invertebrates > Cnidaria > Coral ... | reverse complement strand
TATGTAATGTATGTAATGTATGTAATGTATGTAATGTATGTAATGTATGTAATGTATGTATGTATGTATGTATGTATGTATGTATGTATGTATGTATGTGTGTATGTGTGTATGTGTGTATGTAATGTATGTAATGAAACGTAATGCAATGTAAAGTAAAGTAATGTAAAGTAATGTAATGTAATGTAATGTATGTATGTATGTATGTAATGTATGTAATGTAATGTAATGTAATGTAATGTAATGTAATGTAATGTAATGTAATGTAATGTAATGTATGTATGCATCTATGCATGTATGCATGCATGCATGCATGCATGCATGGATGTATGTATGTATGTATGTATGTATGTTCGGAAAAGGATTGCTTTGGCATTCTATGTGCAAAGTTGAGGAGTCAGGTGTATATTCTGTGTTGATGATTGATTTGTTCGTAGCTGGTATTCAATCATTTCAGAGTGACAATAGAACGGTTTATTGGGACAGCTGCTATCACTGTAATTTTTTATCCTACTTGGATTTCCTTGTGAGGCGGACCTGGTGGCTATCTTAGGTACTTCAACATGGCCAGAGAATGCCAGAGAATATCAACAGTTGTGAGAACATCCTAAGTGACCTAACTTAAAACAGGCACCAAAACAGGCGTGATTTCTGGGGTCTCAGAGTGTCCCAGTTCCAAAAAAGGAATCAAACCAGCATAGCAAACCAGCCCAGCCATGAGATCAAGATCCCGGGCTCAAATTCCGCCACCAACTGCCAATGGTCCGGAATCTCTCCTGGCCATGAATGCCTTCTAATGAAGTTGATTTCTACTGCGATATTGCATTGCCCTAATTATACTGTAATTCCGATAAAATTCAATACACATAAACCGGCCTTCCATCAAATGTGGTCATTGCCAACCGTCAAACTAGCCATCCCCTAGACCAATTTTTGGAGATGCGTGGATATGATGATGATTATCATTATCATTCTTAATATTGAATATTGTGTTTTTTGATTTCAGGCGTTGGTGCCCAGTCTTTGACCCATATCCCACCTTTGCTTTGCCATGGCCTGATGAGCCTGACAGCCGCCAGATGTCAAAACTGCGGGTATTGGATCAAATGGAGATTGAAACATCAGTAATCCATTTGGTCTACGTTTGAAAACATTGGAATGAAAGTAAACAGTAAACATCAATAAACCACCAATACGTGGATTCAAACCAAAAAGAATCGTGAGTCTCGAAAGGAGGTACTTGTACACAGAAAACAAGGTGCAGAGATAGACATCAAACATCCCTGGCCGACTTCCAATCGATCCTTTCGGGAGACTTCCCCAGTAGGGGCCCTTCACCCAAATCACCTTTTTGCAGGTCATTTCTGTCAAAGATTTCCCTGGAACATCCTCACAACCGTTTTCCGAAAAGTGCGAATCATGATGTCATGGTATCACAAAAGATGGATTGGTTTAAGGGACAAGTGACGGAAACCACAGAAAATCACAGGACATCAGACATCACAGATTTTTTTTCGGGTGTGAAAACCGCCACAGGTCAACGGTCAACCGCTTGGAATTTACGACAGTGGCAAGGCCACCCTTAGCGTGACACTGTTCTCGGGTGACTGTTGGATCATGTTGGATCAGAATGCCCCAATGAAATCTGGTATGAAATCGCATCACTACCTCCCGGTAATTTATCTTGCATGGCAATTGAACATATCCATTTTTGTAGATAGCTTGTCATGGACTGATAGACTTGTCATGTTCTATTGCTATGCTATTTGCGATTCCTGGTATATTTGGAAAATCTTGAATACCCCACAAAAAAAAATAAAACAACAAAATAACAACACATCGATAGAACAGGGACATCTTCCTCCACAAAAAGAGCTGAAGACATCTTCCGCCAATCTCCTGGGTCCCGGGAGTCCCGGCCCGTCCCGGCCCGTCCCGGCCTTGCGGATTCCAGTAGCTCCAGCCCCTTTTCCAAGCGTTCCAAGCATTCCACCTGCGATGACATGGATGATATGCAATGACCCATAGCCATGGTATAGACTGGTTAAGCCATGGCCCATAGATGGCTAGATGATTTTCCCAGCTAGATTATTATACCTCCATTTATGGTTGGGATTTTCCATGGCAAAATGTTAGTCATAACCAGATGGTAACTTGTAAACCTCCTCTTTGTGGCTATAATATGCTATAATTTCCACTATAAATCCTAGAATGAGTTGGAGCCCTGACAGGTAGGATTGACAGATATCCCTCACCGTGCCTTTCGCGCATTCCACTGTCACTGTTGTTTTCAAGAACTCATCTCTAAGTCATGTCATGATGAGGTGGAGGGGTCACGTTTACACTCACCACTTATGATTCATGGGATGATCCTCCAAGTAGTTAAGCCAGTTATAGACAATATTACTATCAAACCCAATTAACTATAGCAATCCCCCCATAAACATCCATAAAGAATCATAAATAATGACATGTCCATCCTATTTCCAAATTCTACATGGTCATGGGTCAGAACCCTGCTACCCAAATTGTACCCAAAATCATAGCTGGCTAATGGATGGTTATTCACCCATTCATATGGTAGTATCATAGGTCTTGACCCATCATGCATAATTAACAAGTATTAAGCCCATTTGACACTTATATACATGTTATTAACCCCACTTAGTTGTTTTTTATGATTACCCATATGATTAGCCATAGACTATAGGTGTTAAATATTATTCACCCCACAAAATACCCCTCAAACGACTCGGGGTTTAACGACTCGGGGTTTCACGCCTTCTGAGAGACCTGGACCAAGCGTTGGATTCCCTCGATGCCGCTCTTGTGGGCCACCAAACGCAAGGCCTGCCACGGGGACCGGCTGATCAGCTGCGGGCACTGGATCAGATGAATGGAATATCCATGATATATGATGGGGTTATATATGGTTATATGGGATTATATATGGGATATCAATTATATTGGGTTATCTCATATATATATATTATAGAATCTATATATATATATGGTATATATCATGATATAAAACCATATCCACCCACTGGATTATATGGGATGAAATATGGTATATATATATATATACGTGTATATATATATATATACGTATGTATATATTTATATATACGTATACATATGAAGACATATGAAGTATCAATCACTGGGATGGATACACGTAGCAAGCAGTAGACAGGTTTGCTCCCAACACCCCAGGCCATTTACGGTGCGCTTTCTATTGCTGTGTTTGAATACCAGAGGGTCAACTGGGTAAATATAAAGTAAAATTACTTTACCAATTCGCTCCCAGAAAGTGGCTATTACAAACAATGGGTTGGAGCAAGCCCTGGTAAACTGCGAAAAAAATGGGGCAGTTCACTAGCAATAAAACTGTTTAAGTGACCTACCCAAAGGTGACACCCACAATGATCCATGAGAAATAAGCCTTTCTTAGCGGTTGTTGGTGCTTAGTAAGCCATAAATCCTGAAGATGGGTGGGGTCAGGGGTGGCACCCCGAAAATTGGCAATCGAACAAATTTCTAACCACGACACGGTTCCAGCACCAGCGAATCAAACAATGCTGATTGGACAGGGTATATGATACATGTTGGAGATCTTGTATGGTTTGAGATCATATTTGGGGTAGGTTATGTGAAAACTAACATATAAAGTGGCAGAAAATCGATGAACATTTTATCGTAGCCATCCCATTCACAAACGATGACCGGGGGTCATTAACAAAAAAAACAGTCGTAGAGGTATAGCCAAAAATAAATAACCATTAATTGGGAGTCAGTTTGATGTTGGGTATACCTCTATGACTGGGAAATAAATTCTGGATGGTTTGTGTTATTGGGTTTACCCCATTTTCATAGTCATGATGAATAGCTTGGCAGATCCTAGTGGGAAAGCAACCATCAAGAACCATGCCTGGCTCAGCGTAATATTTAGCACCAGTCAGGCAGGGGACTTACCTTTATCACGAATAAACCTCAAGGGCCAACTCCAAAAAACATTGTAGTCGCTATAGGGTTACTTGCTTACACTTACGCATATTCGTATCTAGGTACTATGGAAATAGAATCATTCACACATCCCATCATCAAAAAAATATTTTGGGTAATCCCACGTATGTTGATCATAGAATGGGAGTGCTTTATAAGAAAGGCGGATGGGACTACGAACCTATATATATATACTGTTTGGTCAACCCCTCTGAAAAATATGGAAGTCAGTTGGGATGGTGAAATTTCCAATATATGGAAAATGTTCCAAAAAACCAACCAGTATATATCATATATCATATATTCAATACATAAATCGGGATACAGAATTGCAGTCTTCAGAACGTTACTAACAACTTTCTTTTTCGCAACATACCTACCTGTTATTACCAAAACAATAGTAATAGTTAAAATCTGATCAAACCACTTACTAATACATAACTTGCTATGTTGTGCTAATTACAAAGTTATTAACCATAGCAATAGTTGTTAACCACTTACTATCATATTTACCCTGCTACTGTTTTGTTGACTAGCAATTGTTGATAACTTACTGTAACACTTGCTATATGATATGGGTGTATATCAGCTAAAAAAATATTAGTTTGACTTGCTAAAAGTGACTAATTAGTAATTAGTAAGTTGACTTGCATGATTTGACATTGGTAGGGTTTGATATGGTACCCACTATTAGCTATTAGTAAGCTGATTGACTATTAGTTACTAAGTACTAAGTTATTTGGTTAACTTGATAAAGGAACTATTAGTTACCAAGTCATTGACCACTTACTATGGGTTTATAATCCATGCTCCGCTTACGCCTCCAAGGCATCCTGCACTTCTTGCGCCTCCTCTGGCCTTACGACACCCACAGGCGCGTGGCGATGTTCAAATGTGGCGATGTAAGGAATAATAAATGACGTGTTATAGGATCAAATAACCATAATTTACTTGGGATTCTAAACCCTACATTCAGATTTGTTGCGTAAGTATATAACAATGCGACTTATCAAATTGTTGAACAAATTCCTATGTTCAACAAGTTCCAGCCAGATTTACACAAACATCTACTGTGTTACATAATTATGTGTATATATATATATACATTATGTATATATTTATACATAGCCATATTAGATCATATTACGCCATACGCACATTCCAAAAACTGCTGGTACCTTGTACTTGTTGGAGAAACAAAAAACCGGATTTTGTAAAAACTCGCTATTGGTCACAAAACACCCTGGTACCCTGTTGATCATGTTAGATCCATCTCCATATTCAGGACATGGAGGTTTCCTAAGTCATGGGGGTGCCCCGAAAAATCATCCATTTTCCTGGAGGACTTTCCATAATAAGCATTAACAAACCATCTAACTATTGGGGTATCCACATGACTTAGGAAAACCCTACGTATTCGTCTTGGTATTTTTCACGGAATAGATACGGTGTCTACGTCAATACATGTATCACGATGGCAGCAGCACGCGGCGATAAACGTGCTTCGTGAATTTTGAAGCCGTTCCAATCGGACTTCACATCGATTTACCTACAAACATCAAACTAAATCATCAAAATAATCAGGTTCAGTGGGGCACTTCAGGGTTTCGAAGGGGGCATGTCCCATTGGTTTGCAAATCATGATTATGATGTTGCTTCTGATGATGATAATGATGGTGATGGTGATGTTGTTGTTGCTGCTGCTGATGATGATGATGGCCGTTACTATGACTCATAACAACGAAGATTTTGTTTGTGGAACACGCATCTTGAAACACCCGACCAACAGGGCACGGGACTGCGATCTCAGATGTTTCATGCCACGAACACAATATGTGACTGGGGTATATCGGTAGATCCCACACATCACTGGCATATTTCATTTGGTTTTCATTCACATCGAAACTGGAAATCCACAACCCAAGTCATATCACATTGTTGGTTTTATAATAATATCAATATTTCATAAATAACGAAAAATGATATCCGATTCTATCCCAGATCTCATGGATTTTTTCCCCATGGCGCTGTTCCCCCGTTGATCTCTACGTTGAAAAACTCGCGGAGCTCAGGCTCCCGACGTGGCCGGACCCGTTGCCGGACCCGTTGCCGGCTCGAAGGGTTCTGGACAGGAGATGGATCCCAATAGCTGGGTGGTTTCCATGGAAAATCCAAAGAAAAACTGGGAAATAATGTATGGGATATATGCGATAATATGGTTAAGAATCGATATATTGTCCATAATTATTATCCATGGTGTATGGTTATTAATATCTGGTTCGTGGTTGGCCTACTCCTCTGAAAAATATGAATCAGTTGGGATGATGAAATTCCCAAATTGATGGGAAAAACAAAATTCATGTTCCAAACCACCAACCAGAAAAATGGATGACAACTAGGGGTGTTTGACCCCATGACAAAACGGAAACCTGTGAAGATGTCCAATGATGGTTGCCTGTTGTCAGTATCGATGAAGTGGCCAGCATTAAACACTGCCTGCAACCGCTGGATCCATTCTGGTCGACTATCCGGAAGTAAGGGTATATCCGGCAGATCTGGTGAGGTCACAGCGGCATGAATGAAGGTCGGTTGCTCCGGACGTTGAAAGACCTGGCCATGGATCGCTTGCTGCAATGTCCTACGAAGCAGTGCATTTTCCAATGTAAGTACATGTGGTATATCAAGGAGGATCCCTCTACTAATGACCAGCCTGAAGGCATAGCCTGATTGAACATTGACAATCTGATGTTGTCTGACAGGGACACTACCGAACCACAGGCTGCAGTGGTTTTGCATACTGCTAGGCGGACAATCAAGCTGAAACTGCAAGGCCAATAGCACATCATCAAGCTGGATGCGTTCCGGCCAAACCAGGGCACATGTATAAGGGTTGCGTTCAGCATCGACGTCTGAATCATACACTGAAAGCAAGACAGAACGCAATGCTGGCAATGGTTTCTGTGTGACCAAAACCTGCGCAACAATACCAACTGCCGCATCTTCGGATTCAGGGTAGATGATTGCAAAGGTAATTTCACCATCAGTGGCAGATGAGGATGACGATGGCGGATTCGGCGGATTCGGAGGTGGTTGTTGCGCATGAACCACCTGCTGCCATTGGGTCGCAATTGACCCAGCAGGCGCCTGCCAGCAGAACGCGTTCTGCATTTCGTTCAACAGAACGCGTTGGGTGAGCAAAAAGCCCTTGAGCCAAAATGGCTACGGAGAGGCCTTAATACATTCAAAAAACAAGCACATGTCCAGCAGATCGTGTGAATGCTGATTGCAGATCGCGTGAATGCTGATTGACCACTTTTCTACAAATACAATACCTGAATGAAAATGTTTTGTAGCTACACCCAATATCTCCAATTGAAGTTTATTAGGAACACCCCTTATGTATGTAGACATGATCACCAAATGGTTGGTTACATAGGAAAGTCTATGGCAACCGCATGTCAGAGAGTTTCTTTATTCCCCAGAATTAGCTGAAGGACAAAGTACAGGAAATATCACATTTGATGGGAGTTCATTGATTTCATGGGCAAATCCAATGTTTTTTTGTAGGATCAATTGTTGGTTTTATTCATGCGAACATGTTATTTTCCATCAAACAAACTGAAGTTCTTCGCAGAAATCATCTGTCTTTCCCAGCGTTTTCGATGCCCGTCCTCCCGTTTTCACTTTCTCCACGCTTCCGGGTGCACTCTCCGTAGCATCCTCCAGGGATTCACCTTGGATGATTGTGCAAGGAGGGGCCCAAGTCCCTCAGATCAGAAAAATGGTGAAAAAAACTAGGCGCAAGTGTAAGTCAGCATAATAAAAACTACACTTGAGAGGAGAAAATCTTGCTGGTGCTAAACGCAGGGAATGAGGAAATGATCCATAATCACTGGTAATAATCATCCCATTCCCCCATTCCCATCCTGACTCTAACCGAGGGGTACCAACGTGTAAAGCACCCTCAGACTATCTGTTGGCACGGGGCCAAGGCAATGCGTAGTGGAAGCGAATCTAAATCGTCGAACCAAATGGGCCATGGTGAAACCACTGCAAGGTGCTGCCATGATAAGTATAAGTTGGTTAAACAAACCTAACTATAGATATACCATAAATCCCAGTTAAGTTCCTTATAAACCAACTTGATTAAGTAGGGGGGCACCATCTTCTAAGTAATTGTTCAAAATTGCCATTACATCCATTTACTGGAGTCATAATGATATCTCATGATATTATCCCCATGAAATCCCGAATTTTTTTGGCTTCCGGAGGGGGAAATCAGATCACACTGAGGCCGCTGCTTCCGCTGTTTTGCAGCGGCACGAAACGCCAGGAGTTCAGGGTCGACACCTCGGTACGCACCGGAGGTGCTGAGTTGACGGGAACCTATCTATATACATCTATATACTCCAAAATAGGTCTACACTAAGAGGTAAATCATGTCTTTTTTGTCATGTAAGTCACAACATTGCAAGGTAATCATCTTCAATAGGGAGATCATCATTTTTTAAGGGGTAAATCAGCATTATAAGTACCTATATTATATTATAAGCAATATGCGAACCATGGTGCTGGAATATTTACCAACATTTGCCCGAACAAAATCACCCAGTTATGTAGGTAAATATACCAGCTCCATGGAGTATATGGGCTAGTCTAGCTTAGATTTGGTAACCCCCTAATGAAACAGCCTAGAGGACTCATTATGACTTTGTTGAAGGCAACTTCAGCTAGTGCTTGCAGAATTCCTGACAAATAGTTCTGGTATGTGATGGTTGATCAAAATTACCATGTATGATCGATCATCATGTGATGGTTACATTTCAACTCCTTACAAGGACGTTTAGATCGATTACCATGTAACATTTAGTAAAGGTATATATGTACGATAGGTGTCACACAAAAAACCGTGTAATCTTTTGATCTCAAGGTGGCCCTTGTGGTCAGATTGTGACCCCTCGAACCGTCGGGCACGGAGTGCCCCACGGGAATGGGACCGAAAAATTGGGTTTCGATGCCCCAAAGTGGCTTGTGAAATGCAGAAGATGATGATAAACCATGATAAACCATGAAGTTTCGACCCGATTTTCAGCCAATCTAAGATGATACAGGTCACAATTCCAACAACTGGACTGGAATTATCAACCAGTGAACTTCCCATTTGTGAAGACATGGCCAAGGTGGTGCCTCCCAGGTGTAAGTTGGTTTATTAACAAAGCTAGATATAGATATCGCCCGCGAATCAACAGTTGTCCTACTTCTCTGGGTATCTTATAGTAATTCAGCAACCTGACCTAAAATAAGGTGATTTTGGGATGATTCGGGAGAACAGGGTTCGGTCGTTATAATTTCTTCAGATATATCCCCGTAAAACAACAGTTGTCCTACCTTCACAAAGCTACCGAACAAGCTGCGGCGCCACACGCAGCATGCGCCGAGGCCGGGACCAACTGAACTAGGTCCGTCTCTCCAATCATGGCAACAAAGTCCTGGACACCAGGGGACTTTCTTACTGGATTGGTCTATGGAGGTTTCCTAAGTGGGGTTCACCCCCCTTGCATCATCCAGTCGTCATGGATGACCATGACTTAGTATAGGTTAACCCATGGCGACGACTGGGGATCCCTCATTTTAATAACCCCCCTGGACGACGCGTTTTTGAACGGAGATGTGATGGAGATTTTTCATGAGAGATGGCCATTCCGGGGGGGTCACCCACTTCAGACACCGAGATGATGTCATTTCTCTAAATGGGGGTGCACCAATTACATATGATCTATAGAGTCTATATGGCAATGATGATCTTTTTTCACATGGGGGACCCCTTTTAACCATCTACAGAAGTGGTTATATTTAGGTGTGAGACATATTTAGGTGTGAGACCTCTTTAGGATTGGCTTAAGGTTGGTTTCGGGCTGATTTTTGAAGGAAACCATTGATTTAGGGTACACGATCTCTAAGGAACATTTTGGAATGGATTTACCCGGCCCTGAGGATGCAGTAACCACTGTCTGAATAACTCCAGCGATAAGATCAGAAAAAGAAAAGCTCAATAGATTCTTTAACAACAATACAGCCAAAAAATCTTACACTCTTTAAGTCCTATCATATGTTTTGAAATATCATCATATGGAAAACAACATCACTTTTTTCAGCATGGATTATGATTGACATCTACAATCAAACAAACAATATCAAACATCACAAACACATCATATCTCCATATCTTTCAACTTCGCTAAAACATATCTCCTCCAGAGAGCCACATTGCCGTGAGAGCTCTGTCAGGAAAGCGCCCACCTTCGTACGGCGACCATAAGAATGCTCCATAAGAATCCATAAGATGAAATCTTCGGCATATTTTATCATTTTTATGGATTGGTTTTCATAAGAATCCATATTTTTCTAGACATCCACCGTTTATATATAGACTGCTTGGTGGTTTCAATCCCTCTGAAAAATATGCTCGTCAGTTGGGATGATGACATTCCCAACTGAATGGAAAAAATAAGAATGTTCCAAACCACCAACCAGAAATTGTATTTTTCCCATAGGATCCATAAGAAATGGACATATGTGGGATGAACATATGAAAAAAATGAAAAAAAACATTTGATATCTGGATATTTGATTATCTAGATTGAGATACCAAAACAGGGATATTTCGTAAAATGGATTTCAAGAATATCCCATAAGAAAAAATGTTTTATGAATGGATATCTATGAAAAAGGCCCATTCATAGAGGATATATATAATTAATTATATATATATATCATGAATAATATTGTATAAACATATATAATTTACCGTAATCAAAGATCTTGATTTTCGATAGCTATGTCAGCTATTGATAGCAAAAAATCCCTGGAGTCTCAAGTAGCCATAAAAATGGCAGCCCATAATTTAAGCATACCGTAATACATACTTTTACTATGTTCAAAGGGTGGTATTTGGAGGGTCGAGGGTAAGAAAAAATAATTCCTATAAATCTACAAACCATATGTATGTCAATATAATTCAGGCATTTTTAAGCTATAAAATGGGATAGTTACCCACTACCCGTTATGCAGACCACGAACTCTAGCTTGGTCAGTTAAGGTCACTATTAAAAGTACCCAGGATCCAGGCAGGATTCAGCAAAAGTGACCAGGATCTTGACCCAAAGTGCAGTCTGCAACTGCTCAGAATTACCCCCAAAACCCCGTTTGGGAAGTTTTCGAAAAATGGCAACCCAAAGGTGTTCGAATGACCGATGCTAGCATCGTGTGCGACTAGGCACTCCCAAGAATCAACTTAAGTGGCTTGATCACTTATTATCCGCCATATTGGATTGGCGAACACGGATTCCCCCCTCCAAAAAAAATAATTGTTTGGAATTCTGGTGCCCAAAGACCTTTGGAAAACTCTCAGTTGTGGATCTCTAAGCTGATCTTCTTTTCAACTTTCAACACCTGAAATCTACGATTCACTCCCAAAAGACAACATATCCAATAAGAACACAATCTTAAGTGGTTTACTTGAACCCTATTTTTGCCGGTGAAATTCAAACATCGGATACGTTTAAGGTTTGAGTAGTGGTGAAATGGCAAATAGATCTCCATATGTTTCCCATATCCTAATTTGTTTAAGCCATATTGCTAGTTTTAAAGATTACTAGTGACTACTAGTGTGGCTGTCTCCCTGTTGTTTTTTTCCTGAGAATGTCCATGTCGTTCGCATGATCATGAAAGGTCTCATACTGAGTCAGTTTGTCAAGAAAGCTATAGTCTTTATAGTTGGACCACGGCCTTTAGACGGCATGTATTAACGTTCATGTGAACTTGAAATGAAGCAGATGCTACGCTGTGACTGTCGGTTGCGGCATGTATTCATGGCTGGGGGGTGGGGTGGGGTGGGGTGGGGTGGAGTGGGGTGGGATAATAAATAAAGTCACTGGATCTCTCACCCATACGTCATGCTACGCTATTGTGCGTTCTCTTCGACTTCCACGCATACGTCATGCTACGCTACTGGACGTTAGGGCTTCCACGCATACGTCATGCTACGCTACTGGACGTTCTCTTGGACTTCCACGCATACGTCATGCTACGCTACTGGACGTTGTTTTGGACTTCCACGCGTACGTCATGCTACGCTACTGGACGTTCTCTTGGACTTCCACGCATACGTCATGCTACGCTACTGGAAGTTGTCTTGGACTTCCACACATACGTCATGCTACAATACTGGACGTTGTCTTGGACGTACGCTACTGAACGTTCTCTTGGACTTCCACGCGTACGTCATGCTACGCTACTGTACGTTCTCTTGGACTTCCACGCAAATGTCATGCTATAGGTTAATTTGGTGGTAAGTAGCTGTCAATTTGCAAAGAGTAGCTGTCAGCAGCAGGGAACACTTGAGGTTCTACCACTGTGTTTACCACCCCGCTCAGTCAGAAGAATGGGCATCAGGGGAGCT
>Ga0126342_10017326_pt1 | contig 12466 bp, 15 predicted proteins | sample Cyp1metagenome_FD_92528 | JGI IMG/M metagenome (GOLD analysis project Ga0126342, IMG submission 92528) | Coral microbial communities from Lord Howe Island, Old Settlement Bay, Australia - Cyphastrea 1 metagenome | ecosystem: Host-associated > Invertebrates > Cnidaria > Coral ... | reverse complement strand
GAGGAGGAGGAGGATGAGGAGAACAGCCCTGATAAAATCTAACAACCCTCTCCTGGCAGCTGGGGAATTAGCAAATAGAACTTCAGAAATGCATTGTTGGGCAACTTTTTGCATCATGAGGTTGTGTTTTTCACTTCAGGTCCCTATCTATCATCATGACTCTGGGGCCCCAACCCCATCTCCCATGCTTTCTGCCAATTGCTCCAGCATCATCCGATCTCGTTTTTTGTCATCACCTGGCATGGCCAACGAATTCCGGTAAAAGACTTGTGCCTACTGATTGCCAAATAGGTAGCACACCCCTAGATGTTGATGTGAGATTGTATTCAAGAATTTCGCTGCAAACACCCAATCCGGCCACCCCCTTTTCATTTTCAACACCCTCAGAGCCATGTGATCCACGTGTCACCCCGCGTGCAAAGCTTTACCCCAAGCACCACACAGGTTACTGTGCTGTTCACAGGGATGGGTGTTGTCGAAAGACTATCTAAACACAAGCATCGCTGATGTTCGCATCAGCCAGTCAAAATCAAAAGCTTACGATTTTCGTTTCTTAGCCGGAGGGGTCGCAGCGCCAGTTGCACTGCGCTTGGGGGTTGCAGCAACCTTTGCATCGGCCTTTGAGGCCACAGGCGCCGACTTGGCCTTTGCTTTGGCCTTGCTCTCAGGGCTGGGTTTTGCCGCCGCTTTCACTTTCGGTTTGGCTTTGGCACCTGCGGACTTCTCACCCTTAGGAACCAATGACCTGGCAAAGGCCCAAATCAAGAACAAACAGACGCAAAGGATTAAGTGATCAAAAGACTCAGGACAACAGGCCGAAGGTGTACACTTGTTCGCACTTTGTTGAAGCCAACAAATCAAATGAATTCGCAGACATGGTAATACCACAGCAATATGAAAGGATCGAACCTGGACCGACTCTCCATTGTGAGAGCTTCCACAGCCCTAAGCCAATTTGCAAAATCAAATTCAAAAGTAGTAGTAAGCGGGGTCACAAAGCTCAACCCCTTTTGCTTTATGCCTGACTGCGGTGGCTTGAGGCCAGAGCAGCCGACGAGCTTTGTCCGCTTCCTCTCTCAAGGACTTTTGGGCCCTTGCGACGGTGGGTGCTAGCAAAAAGTTAATTTTAGGCTGGATTATGTTGGAATGTTTTTGAAAGGATGCATGCATGTCAGTAGAACTCAGTACCAGACTCCTTCTTGAAACCTGCCACCACACCATGGGTGTACTGTGACATCATCTTCTCTTCCACGGAAGTCAGCTCAGTGACAAGGCTGCGAACTTTCTGGAGCAACCTGATTCGAGATATCACCCCAGTTTTGCTGTAACTGAGTTGGGATCCAGTGTTTGGATTTGAACACAAAGTCTATAAGCGGTTTTGGAGAGCTGAGTCAAAAACGCTTCTTGTACTTGATTTCTGGTGGTGATGCTTTGGAACTTCTCGATCAGCTGGTTCAGCTTTGAAACCCTTTTCTGAATGCAGGAGGAAACTTTGGGATAATCCTGTGGGTTGAACTTACCAGTCTCGATGGTGGGAAAAGAAAGCTGCTTAAGAACTTTACCTCGTTCATCCCCACCATCATCGTCAGTGTCCTGCTCTGCCTCCTCCTCTGCCGCAGCACCACCTTAGCCAAGCAGGATTGGCCCTGCAGCAGAAGAGCCGAAGCGAATTCAGGACTGAACCCGAGTATGCACCTGTTGCCCCTGTAGTGTTGGTTTCAGACCTGGTTAGCATAATTTCCTAGCATATATATATATATTATTATTATTATTATTTATTATTATTATTATATATGTTATATTTTGTTATATTGTTTAATATTTTATTTTTATATTCTATGATATTCATATTATATTAAATTTGATTACTTCATATTATGTTATGGTATATTATATTATATTAAGTTATATCATAATATTTAAAATCATATTGAATCATATTAAATTACATTTTAAAATATAATTAAATATTTTGTTATATTATATACTATTTAATATCGTATATTATTTATTGTATTATATTCTATTTTATTTCATACAATATTTTTCAATATCTGATGCAATATTGCAAAAATTGTACAATATTATTTATATTGTATTGTATTATATTTTACTTTAATATATTATTTTATATTATATTTTTAAATTTCAAATTGTATTATATTGTATTTTACTATATATATAACAAGCAGCAGGAAAACCTGAAATAAAACAAAAAAAAAGGTATTGCATGTTCTCTGGGACACCTCCCTCACCTCCCAAAGCACCCTCCCAACTGGTGCCAACACGTGTGACACCGAAGGAGGATGCTGTCTCCTCACGCTCCATCATCTCTTGCAGCATATGACGCGTGGTTCGCCTCAAGCAAAATGGAGTGGCCTGGGTTTGGTGGAACCATAAAGGGTTAAGGTTGGAAACACAAAGGCTGGGGAGTTACTGTATTTCATTCAGTTTAAGCCAATGGAATTCCATGGAAACTCCTTAGGCCAAAAGGCTTGTTCGTGCCACTGACCTTTTTCAATGTCCAGTACATAGTCCCATCGCCATACTTTGAACTCCTGGTCGGGATGTGGGGCACCCCAATTTGATTGGTAGGTCTTGGAATATTTCCACCAAAGTGTACCAAGAAAAGATTTATATTTAAGACCGATAGCTTGAGGGGCACAGAAAAAATCAAAGAAAGAAGTGCGGGGTGGAAGTTGCTGATCAGCTTATTAACCCCACCAGCCCTGTCCTAGTGTAGCCGGGCCGGGATTCGCAAAACTTCTTGATGCCTTTAATCTTCTTCCTTGCCAAGATGGCTGGGTGCTCTCAGATACTATAAACACCAAACACCACCAAACCATTGTTGAAGACACAGTGTTTATTTTGAGCATGGTAGAGGATTAGTTATGAGGACATCCCATATGATATCTACAACCTCAGATCTAAACATGTTATGACCAAGTGTTAAGTATGCAAGTATCTAGTGCATGACATTTGTGGTATTTTATTCCGATCGTTGCAGAAGCTCACAATGCTGGAGATGAAACTTATCCCTTGGTAAAACCATTTGTCATTAATTGGGCCCATGATGTTGCAGGTAGGGAAAATGCGTTTGAAGTGAAGACAAACCAGAATGTGTCAGTAGAATCAACATGCACCAATGCACCCTTTATTTGTCAACATCATCCATCATACACTGAGAGTCTCAGAAAATTTTGCTTCTTTCATGTCTTCCTCGGTCATGAACTCATAGTCATCTGTCATGGACTGCTCATTGATTTGCTCATGCACCTCGGTCACCTTCTTCACAAAGACATCCTGAGGGTACAAGCTCATGCTATGTTCCTACGCTGAGATAGGCAAAGGATATCCAGAACCTCCTTCTCGATACAAGACAAGAATACGTTCAACTGTACCTTTAGGATCTCTTCAGTTATTTCGATCAATCCAGGTCAGGGGATTAAAACATGTGAGTCATTTGACTATGTATCTGCTTGGACACTGGTTTTTTGTGATGACCTGTTATGGTAATTATGGTAATTGTCTTCTCAAAAGGGCTATAATCTCAAACTAACCTGGTTTTTTTAACCCCAGTCCGAATTGTAACCACACTTCTCATAAAGGGCTTGGATACGGTCTCATAAAGGGCTTGGATACGGTCTCGTGTGACATCCGCTCGTGGTAGGAAGACTCTCCTCAACCGGGCTTTGACCGCGTTGTCAGAGAGTTGGGGCGGTGGCTCAGGTGCCTTGAGGAGCTCAGATTCATCCCCGCTGTCCCCTGCAGCATGGCCGGGTGAGTCTGGAAACTCAAAACGTGGCTGGGATGGAGGAATGTCAGCAACCATCACAGGTACCATAGCAACTGGCACCATGGGCCCAAACTCATCTTGCTTGGCTGCCTCCTCAAACCGTTCCCCCAAATCACTAGGAGAAGGACATATTGATTCGGGTCCACCACCAGAATTAGGAACCCCGGGCGTCACCAGCTCTGGTGTCTCCTGTCGAAGAGTAGCTGGAACCTGCATCAAGAGTCAAGTCACCAACGGAAGGCAACCCAGGGCATGTTCTAACCTGACACATGTACTTGTGTTGGTGCAAGTATTTTCCATTTCACAATAATCAGCAATGACATAGAATCATCATACAATCCCGTTTTGTTAAAACAAAGGGGTATCTGGTCATCCCCTCATGTATTGTCACCCATTGAACTCCTCCACAAAAAACAGAACCTATAGAATAAATAGGAGAACAGTCCCCCGAAACAAAAACAAATACCTTGACTTGTATCATTGTACCATGACGTTGTTACTTTTAAAAGTGGCAGCTTGATGCAGTTTTAACATTGAGGGTTGTTCTTCAAAATCATTTCTCCAAAAAAAAAGGGATTACTCAATGCTTGGATCATCGGCTGATGTAACCCAGGGCACCCCACATCGCCCCACCTCTGGCTCAGGAGTGGCCACTCGCCGATGACTGGCTCCAGGACTCTCGGGTGGGTTTGCGGTCTCTTGGCGGTCAGGCGGTGGCCAAGTCCGGTATGGGTAAGAGGATGCATCCCCCGGTTGCGAATCATCTGGAACTTCTATAACATCCTTCTGGTCAGCACTAGGCTTTGGGGCATCCATAGGCACTACAACACTTTCTGGTGGAGTCTTGGATTCTGTCATGGTTTTGGAGTCCTCGGATTCCGGGGGCACTGCTGTCGGAGTTGCCAGCTTCTTCTGCAATGCCTGCAAAGTGCTCGAAATGTGAGGGTGTTGGGGTGTGTGGTTGATGTTCTTAATCTTTGGATCAAATTCCATAGTTAAGGAAAACAATGGAGGTTCCCAACATTAGCCTAGCTACCAAAAGTCGTTGACGTTCAGCTACCATTTCCTGGTACACCTCATCGCCTTCGAAAGACATGCTGTCTTGTTGAAGCACAGCTGCTCCACGGACCAGTGTTCCACTGGAATGGCACCGGCTTGGGAGTTCACGAAGCATGTCTTGAGCACTGTGGATGAAAATGGGCGGAAACAAACACACTTGGAATTCTCAAAAAATGGTTAAAATAGGAGTACGGGCAAAAACGGCGCAATTACGGCGAAAAACGGCGCAATGACGGGTAAAAACGGCGCATTCAGAAAATTCAAAAATCAGAAAAACTGGGAAAATTTGGAAAGGTTGTGCAAAACCTGGAGATTTTGGCTGAGGCTTGCTTAAGTCTTTTCACATTTCTTCAACTCAGAACTTATGTTGCATTGCTGCTCGTATATTCAAACAGCCACATCCAAATTTGGATTTTAAATTGAATTTGGCAACACCGAGCGCCATTGTTCTGGAATTTCCAGCAATTGGCTCCCACGCGTGTAGTAAATGCAGTCCCTAAGGGATGCGTCATCCCACATGTCATCGTAGGAGAGGCTTGCAAACAGCTCGACCAATGGTGTCTTGTCATCAACCTTAGGCTTGAAAACTTCAATTGGAAATAGCAGGCATTTGTGACAAAAAAGACATATATAATGTTATACCAGTATACCAGTCCCCACATCCCAGTCCCAGCACTGCCCCGCACTGACGATTAGCAACTGCAGGACATTTGGGTGCAGCTGCGAGGAGTGTTGGCCGAAGGCGCAAAATGGTCGAAGCAAAACGCGGTGTGTAGTCCCTAAGCTTGGCGGGTCACGGGCCCATTAGCAATGAAGGGGCTTTAGATTATTTGGCTAACTCCTAGCAAGAAGACATAAAGAAACCAAAAATTGCCGTCTTTGTTTACAACAAAGGGTCTGGGTCCCCTTCAGTTTACTGGATCCTTTCCATCGTTGCTTACCAGAACCATCCACATAGCGAACTGCTGTCTCATATTCCTTTTTGAAAGACTTACGATTCAGCTTACCACGGTTGAAATGGCAAATTGGCCAGCAAGTCGACCATAAAGTGCTTCTTTTGCTGGTTGCATGCTTGAAGTGAGCCATCCAAAAGGTGGTTCGGTAGACCTCAATTGTTTTTTGGGTCTGCTCCAACATTGCAATAGACGGTTCCAGACGGGGGATACCAAACGAAATTGGAAAAGAAAACCAAGCCCAAATAACAAATCTAGTTGCGGGAATACCAAATTTTCGCAGTAGCTGGAACAGCCATTGAAACCTGTCATGGTAGTTCATGATGCTCGAGGATGGCTGCTCTAGTATAGGGACAGCACCCATGCAAATCAGAAGTAGCCAAAGTAATACGGCCCTCCCAGGGTTCAGGCCTGATGTGGGATACATTTACCTTTAGTCATGTATGGGTACCCAACCGACAAACCCAAAAATTCCATAATGTTGGGAACGGGCATCTTGTTAGTTGTATATTACTATATATATATTAAGATATAAATTAAATATTACGAATATATTTGATATATATATAATATATATATGTTTTAAAATGTTTAAAACATGTTTGTGAATAACCCTTTTTTGGAGGAGACGTCCTGCTGACCATCTGGTTGCCGCTGGCAACGCTCGGGTAATCTTGTTGACCCATTGGGGTCAACAAGTCACGGCAACTAGTGCCTGTATTCACCACGGTCCACGTGCTGCACAAGATTCCCATCATGCAGATTAAGTCGCCGAACCTTCCCCGCAAAATAGTGATGATGCACAGCCTCACGCTGCATGGTTCAGTATCGTTCAAATTTTGGGGGGTTATAGCTTTTAATAGCAAGTGGAAATTAGGGCCAAAACAAAAACACAATATCAGCATAATTATTGTGAAATGATATCCGAGAAACAAAAATCCTGCTGGCTCATTGATGTCCATGCAAGACTTGGTGGGGAGAACGCCTTTCGTCTTTTTCGGGGTGAAGTTCTTGTCATACATGATGTCATGCGCACAGGTGACCAACCCAATCGATTTTGCTAGTTTGGAAATCCGTTTTTTCCCTGCAAACAGCTCAATGACCTGATATCCCGATTGGATATCACAATCCTCTGGCAGCCGGATCCAAGATGCAAGTAGTATGAGGAGTATCCATACCTGAGCACCGGTAAACACAGGTTGATAAACTGTATAGTTGAAAACTCATCAAATCATTTTTTCTTTAAGGGGATGAATTCACCCAGTTAAAAGCTATGAGGCCCATGTTCGCCAACCCCTTTTATTGAACACATTATTTGTGGTAAGCCTCCATCAAAAAACCCTGCATGATAATTATCATAACATGTCTCCCTTGGATAAGAAATCCAAAATATCCATGACAATGTAGACAAACAATATTAAGCCCTACTAGCTGTGACGAACTGACATGCAAGACCCAGAACATACAATGTGGTCAAGTAGCTTTGGGTGCACCCAAAGCAATCAATCGACGAATGCAAGTTTCTAGTTCCGTGGGGCTCATGGCGGACAAAGAATTTCAGACCCCGTGCTGCCAGCCAAATCTTGCTGAAGACCATTGGGTCCCAAACATGGGTAAAAGTATCACAGGTGCACCCCTGGTTCCTCGGGCATTAAACCTGCCGGCTGCACAGGCATCACTTGACCCTGAACCACACTTCGAAGCCAGCCCATATCGGGCATATGCAGCCACGAAAGGCATGGTGGTGGTACCTGCGGTGGGGGAAGGATCCTGGGCAAACACTAACCATGAGAGTGTTCGAGTAATCAACATCGAACTCATGCAGAGTTCCTTGTTTTTTTCCAAATCGGACCCTTCCGCATGATGGAACAAGTCGGTGACAAAGCAAATCACCCATAGCAATCAGCACGGCCGAGGTTGAGCATCCAGGTCTTGATTGAAACATGGAATGAGTTTTGGTGTAAATAATCTAGACCCAATATCAACACCATTGATTCAAAACAGGCTACGCCTCAACTCAACCCACTCCCCTACCAGCGTTGACTGGGTGAATAGGCTCATCCTAACAACTCTAAAGCTCCATGTTCTATCAACAGTCCTGCATCATTGCAGTTTCCCAAAAGTTGAATCAGTCACACCCCATCAGTGTCATCAGTCGGTTTCCTCAGGGCTCACCTTACCTAGGCAGCAGACAGAGGAAGCTTTACCTATCTGTTTGAAAAATTCGAATGCTAATGTTTTGACAATTTGGTGAAACATATTTGGTTTCCAAATCGTGTAAGTTACGTTTCTGGACAACTTCAGGCTCTTCGAGGAACGCATTCGCCCACACAAGCGCAGTAGCTGCCAACTGACCAATTGGCATGTCAACATTCCATCGTTCAAGGCAGAATTTCCAGAACGGGTCCTACGATGGATTGTCCAACCAGTGATGAACAAATACTTGAACAAATGAATAAAATGAACGGTCAGTGAATAAAGACACATGAAACAAGGGTGTCCTCGAGCTTGGATGGTGTCTTCACCTTTTCCTGGACTTCGCTCTCGAAAGCTGCGCGCAACGCGTTGTGAAAGCTAAGTGAGGGTTCGACCTTGGGTGGCCATCGCCTAGCAAACGTAGCTTTGACTGCAGGGGTGTTGGAATTTTCTTTGGCATGTGTTGTTTTGCTGCGCTTGCTGGTGCTGGGTGAAGTCTTCGGCTTGATGCTGGTTGCCTCAGCTTCTGCCTCTGCCTTTCGCTTTCTTCCAGTTGTTTTGGGAATTGCTTCTGATGTTGCCGCTTCCTGTGACTTCGGGGTAACCTGTGCCTTTCGACCAGGCTTTGCCTTTGCCTTTGCCTTTCCTTTAGGGGCCTTGGGATCCTTCACCTCGCGTGTGCTCTTTCCGGTTTTTGGAACACCTTTCTGCCTAGTAGAAGCGGCTGGTCTCTTCATCTTTTGTCCCTTGGGGGTTTTGCCTCTACGCTTTCGCGGTTTCTTTCCTTCATCACCTGGTTCATCTTCCTCTTCGGGCGGGTGTTTCTGTTGGAGAGCAGCCGCAACAGCAAGTTGATCTTTCCTCGTGAGAGTGACCTGGCAAGGAAAGAATAGGAGAGCTTGGCAGGAATTCTAAACGCACTTGGGAAGCCTCCTTGCAACAATATTATATGGTGCCTAGGTATAGTTTGTAAAGTTTGTAAAATGTATTTGGAAAATACAGTTGGAAGCAAAGTCATAACTGTGAATGTTGTTGATACCGGTGTGAAGCAGGATCTAGTGCCACCCTGTGCTACTGTTGGAACCCTGCCTCATGATCCAAATCATCGTCCTCCAGCTTGTCCACAACAACCTCAGGTTGTGGGGCTGGTGTTGCTTGGGCCTCTTTGGGGTCTTTGTCTGATGTTCCTGCAGCCTGGGCGGGAACCTGTGGCTCATCCTTGCCCCCTTGCACAGGAGCAGGAGGCTCGTGTGGATCACTCTGACGAGGCGATTGGGCTGCAGCTTGGTACTCTTCACAAACTTGGGTGGCATTGAAAGGCAGAGTCTCCACATGATCCGAAGCGGTACTTTACGAGAAACCAGAAATTGAAAGCCACTGAAACATAATCTAAAATGGCAATCGCCTAACTGTGGTTTTCAAAACTTTAGGGCGAGCAAGTGCTTGAGACCAGAAACCGTCCCAGGATTTACTCACGCGTACGCCAAGAAGAGATACCCGTCTCTCAGCCATCTGTTGCCTAAGCAGGGCAACACTAGCACTACTGCCTGTAAACACACAGACAGAGAGGAATCAACAATCTGAACAAATTTTTTGGGACATATCAGGGCAACACTAGGACCACTACTGCCTGTAAACACACACACACAGTGGACCCACAAATCTAAACAAATTTATGGGGACATATCATATCAAATGACTATTCATCCGAAAAACTCTAGGATGCGAAGCCGTTCAGAAACCTCAGCCTCTGTCTTGGGTTCGTGGGCAGGCTTCTGAAGCTCTTTGGTGGACGGACTCTGTGGCACAGGACTGGATGGACGGGGGGTTCCACCCAAGACTTTGGCCAACTTCTCTTCCAACAAAATGTCAGTCTCATCATTTGGGCTGGATTGACTCTCGGACTGACCTTCCTCTTCCCAGGACATCACCTCCTCATTGCATTCACCATTGTCATCATCAGCATTTCCAGCATCATCATCATCCCTATCATTTGTGGAATCAGCCTGTTCCTGATGATCCCCAGGGCCATCCACAACTTGTCCCGACCGGTTCCTGGCGGTGAAGTATTGGGCAATGACCCCCACCAATCGTCGGAAGGTAGAATCCTTAAAGGGCCACAGCCGGGAGTGTGATCCATTTTGAATTTCAACACTTGATGCGATGCATTAGGTAGACATGACTTCACAACTCCAAGTAGTAGTAACAAGACAAGAAAAGGAATTCATGTAATGCTGGAGAGTTTCACGTTTGCGGGTGCCATCATGCATTCGAATCAGTCTGCTGACAAAGCTTTTGATTGCATGCGACTCGCAGTGGGTCAGGCCAATGTTCTCCGTAAGTTCCAGGGACTCCCGCAACTCGATGATCTGCAATTACAAGTCATTACAAAAGATCCCCCAAAAAGAAAGTTTTTGAACATCGCATAATTGTTGCAATGATTGTTGCACCCTGCCTGTTTTTTCAAGAAGTTCACGGGAACAGTTTTCCGATCTGGGGCCACCGGGCACCACTTCCGCAAAACGATCTCCAGGACAGGGGCATTCATCTTCAGAGACTTGTTGGAGACAACTCCAACCTTTTGAGGACTGAGCCAGGAAAGGAGGGCTTTGTTTTTCAGGCAGTATTTGCGAATGGCAGCTACATCCTCCAAATCGTCTGCCAACCCTTGAAGCGGATTGGGTGTGGTGCTGGAATTTTCATGTTCCTCTATCGGGTGGGCCTCATCCGCCATGACTTGACAAAATGCCAAGAGTTATACACAACCAACTTGAAGCCAAAACAGCTAGATTTCATGTAGCAGTGTGCGGACAAGCTGATGAGCCCAGCTGACTTCCATCGCAGTAGTGAAGTGTGGCAATTGGAAGTAATAGCTTCCAGCTAGGGAGTGGGTGGGCCGGGCACCTGATAGCCGAAGATGATTGCCTTTTAGTAGAAGGCCACCTCCGCGGGCGTTTTTGCAGGGACAACAACCATGCATGAACATAATTGGTAATAGGCTGCTTTAAAGTCATGAAATCTTTAGCCTACAGCATCCTATTTCCATGACAATACCACAGCAACAAAACAACCCCAGATTCCCGCCTCACGTGCAGGAGGCTTGCCTTTTCCACTTCAATTTCGGCTGCCTGTGGGAGCCCCAGAGATACCTACATGTAGGGATTCTCATCGAATAAAACTAAAACAGATGGGGAATCACTTTGTAGAATCCGGCCTGCATGGAAAAAGAAGGGCTGGTGTTGATGCCGGCTATACCTGCTTGGCCACTGAGCATTCTTTATTTGATGGAGCTAAATGAAAACCAGTAGAACAGAAAACCTAAAGCCGAACATGAGTGCGGGTCACATCCTGAAGAGTGTTAGCGGACCCCATCCATCACCTGCGCGAAGCATGTCACTAGGGCAGTGGAAGATATTTATATATAAAGTATACAAACTTTAACAGGAAACACCGCCCAACCAAATCATGCATTCCAGTTTTTCTCCTATGTTCAAATTGTCTTTCTCCAGCGCTGATCCAGCTCTGTGCCGGATTCTAAGGCATTCGTGCCGCTGTCAGCTCATCTTCTCAGATTGGTTCTCCATTTGGCCTCGTAGAAAAAGCAGGGGGAACTTGTGACATCGGGATGCAGGGTTGGTCAGTTGAAGGCACCTGAAATATCATATTATACTGGTTGGTGGTTTCAACCATATTTTATTTTCCATAATATATATGGGATAATCCTTCCCATTGACTAATATTTTCCAGATGGTTAACCAGCATAGTTAACTACATATCATATTATATGCTTTATATATATATATGATGACCTAAAAATCCCCAAACATGTGCGGCCAAAAGGCTGCTCAGTTCTCCAACATGTTTTTCCCAGTTGACAAAAAACTTGGCAAGTTCCGCCGCTGCACCACCAGCTTTATAGTTCGAAACGATCTCATTGGCTTTTTCCACCGGCAGCACTTCCTAAGGAACAAATGTGATAGACTTGCTTCTTTTACCATGTGTGCGCGTGAGCGTGTGCCAAAAGCATGAATGATATGCCTAGATTCAACTGGGGGGACCGCGGGCCACAAAGCTTTTTGAACTTCACGAAACCACTTCGGCGGCATGCCTTCCAAACCTGTGGCAACGAAGCCAAAATTATTTACATTTGATATCGTTGGATTAAATCACTTTACTTCGTGTGATCCCCACCATGACATTTATACATTTTGTTACTGGCAAATCTTCTGGCATTCTGTCTGACATATCTTCTGGCATTCTATCTGGCATATCTTCTGGCATATTATCCACTCAAATCTTCTGGCATTCTATCTGGCAAACATTCTGGCACTTTATCTGTCATATCTTCTGGCATTCTATCTGACATTTTATCTGGCATTCTATCTGGCATACCTTCTGGCATTCTATCTGGCATATCTTCTAACATTCTATCTGGCATATCTCCTGGCACTCTATCTGGCAT